>AMFJ01035119.1_pt1 | contig 11939 bp, 12 predicted proteins | sample 427208 | NCBI WGS metagenome assembly AMFJ01 (sample SAMN02954298, study PRJNA114691) | groundwater metagenome | biome: aquatic; feature: subsurface aquifer; material: sediment; isolation source: subsurface aquifer sediment | place: USA: Rifle, CO | collected 2008-08
CTTCAGGGATGCGGAAAAACAACTACCTGCGCAAAAATGGCGCTTTGGTTTAAAAATAACGGACTGAAATCGCTTTTAGTCGGAGCGGACACGCAAAGACCTGCGGCAAAAGAACAGTTAAGGATTTTAGCCAATCAGACAGGAATTGATTATTTTACAATAAACGAGGAAAAAAATCCCGAAAAGATTGTTTCAGAAGCTTTAATTCATGCGAAAGAAACCGGTTCGTATAATAGAATAATAATTGATACAGCAGGACGGCTTCATATTGATGAAGAACTTATGACGCAGTTAATCAATGTAAAGAAACTGGTTAACCCTGACGAAGTTTTACTTACAGCAGATGCCATGACCGGACAGGATGCGGTTAAAACCGTAAAAACTTTCAATGATACATTAAACATAACCGGTGTAGTACTTACAAAAATGGATGGTGATGCCAGGGGTGGTGCCGTAATGTCAATGGCTTCGATAACCGGCAAACCGGTAAAATTTGTAGGTACCGGGGAAAAGATTGAGAATTTCGACTATTTTTATCCTGACCGAATGGCTTCCAGAATACTTGGTATGGGAGATATTATTTCTCTTGTTGAAAAAGCTCAAGCTGTTGTGGATGAAAAAGACGCCGCAAGACTGGAAAAGAAAATAAGAAAGAATGAATTCGATCTACAGGATTTTTTAAGCAGTATTCATCAAATAAAGAAAATGGGTTCGCTTCAGAGTATTATGAAAATGATACCGGGAATGCCCAAAATTGACCCTAATGATGTGGATGAGAAAAAGTTGGTTTATATTGAGGCAATTATAAATTCCATGACACCCAAAGAACGCTCAAATCCCGCAATTTTAAATGGTAACAGAAAAAAAAGAATAGCTAAAGGTTGCGGCAGAAGTGTGGAAGAAATTAACAGATTGCTTAAGCAGTTCCGGGATATGAAAACCATGATGAAAAGGATGCAGTCGTTAATGGGAAAAGGTATGATGTCTAGAATGCCGTTTTAGAATGGTTGAAATAATTTAAAAAAAATAAAAAAAAAGTTTGCAAAAAATAATATAGATGGTATATACCACCGCTTTACATAGAATTTTTTAGTATAAAATGGTCACTGCGTGACGGCAATCCGCGATGCTGCTGACTTTTTTAACGTGTTTAATAATAGAAATATCAGGATTGAAATTCCTATATAAAATAAGGAGGCATTTGTGGCTGTTGTCATACGTTTAAGAAGAATTGGACATAAGAAAGCACCTTACTACAGAATTGTGGTAACCGACAGTCGAAATAAAAGAGACGGGCGTTTTATTGAGACTCTTGGCATGTATCAACCTATTAGTCCTGATCATATGCCAAAGTTTACAATTGAAAAGGAAAGATGCGAATATTGGATTTCTCAGGGTGCGCAACCTACTGATACGGTATGGTCAATGCTTAAAAAATCAGGTATTCCAAAGCCTTTAAAGCAGAAGAAAAAAGCTGCTACAGCTGAAGCTCCGGTTAAGGAAAAAAAAGTTAAAGCCAATACCAAGGCAAAAAAAGTTAAGGCTTAACAATAAAATTGGTTAAAAACCGGCTCTGCAGCATGGAAATTAATGTTTTAACTTTGTTTCCTGAAATTGTTTCCGGCCCTCTTAACCAGTCAATATTAAAAAGAGCCATAGACAAAGCTTTAGTTAATATAAATTTAGTTAATATTAGAGATTTTGCAGAAGGTAAGCATCGTCAAGCCGATGATTTATCGTATGGTGGCGGTCCCGGAATGGTTATGAAACCGGAACCGATTTATAAAGCTGTTGAATCTGTTAAATCAGAGAACAGTAAAATAATAATGATGAGTCCTTCCGGTGTTAGATTTAATCAGAAGTTAGCGAAATCATTAGCTGGTGAAGAAAAGTTGATTTTTATTTGTGGTCACTACGAAGGAATTGACGAGCGGATTAATCAGATTTACGACCCGCTTACGATTTCGATAGGTGATTATATTATAACAAATGGCGCACTTGCCGCATGTGTAATTATTGATGCGGTTGTCAGGTTGATTCCGGGAGTTTTAGGTAATTCCGAATCGGCTGTAAATGAGAGTTTTGAAAACGGGATGCTTGAATATCCGCAATATACAAGACCCCAGAAATTTTTGAATTTAGAAGTACCTGAAATATTGTTGTCGGGTGATCATAGTAAGATTGCACAGTGGCGTGAAGAACAAGCTAGGTTGAAAACGCAACAATTAAGGGATATACAGTAACACATGGAGGTTTGAGATGAATAAATTAGTAGAAAAAATTGAAAATGAACAATTGAGAAAAATACAGATTCCTGAACTTGAAATTGGCAGCACAATTAAAATTGCTGTTAAATTTGAAGAAGAAGGAAAAGAACGTTCTCAGGCTTTCACAGGCACTTTGATTGCAAAAAAAGGCAGCGGAATAAGAAAAACGATTACTTTAAGACGTGTTACCGGCAATTATGAAATTGAGAGACATTTCTTCCTTAATTCACCTTTGATTGCAAAAATTGAAGTAATCAAAAAGAACAAAGTCAGAAAAGCAAAATTATACTACCTTCGTGATAAAGTCGGCAAGGCTGCTAAGCTTACTGAAAAAGATTAATTTCGATAAATCGAAAAATTTTTCCAATTAGGATAATGTCTTTAAATGATTGGTGTATTCTGCAAGATAAAAGTCGATTTCTGTAATATCTTCATTCGTTAAAATCCATTTTGAAGATTTAACGGTTTCTTCTATTTGTATTGGTTTTCTTGCTCCGGCAATCACAGATGTGATTTCGTTTTTTCTGAGAATCCAGCTTATTGCAAGATTTGAAATAGAATAACCTCTGCTTTCTGCAAAGGCTTTAAGTTTCTTATTTAAATCTAAAGTAAAATTCACCTGGGGTTCTTTGAAAAATGAGGATTTAGTTTTTCGCCAATCATCTTCTTTTAGCGATTTAATCCAATCCAATGAGGCTTTTTCTGTTAATAGGCCGCATTGCATGGGTGAATAACTTACGATACCCATTTTATTCTGAGCGCAATAATCGATTATTTCATTTTCAATTCTTCTGTTTATGATGCTGTAAGGGGTTTGAAGGAATGAAATTTTTCCTGCCTTTTTAATTGCATCCATTTGCTTGACGGAAAAATTGGAAACACCCGCATAACGGATTTTTCCTTTTTGTTTTAATTCGTTCAAAGTTTCAAACGCCTCAAAGATTTCATTTACGGGGTTAGGCCAGTGAATCTGATAAAGATCGATTCTTTCAATATTTAATCTCTTTAAGGAAGCATCTAATTCTTGCACGATACTTTCCTTTTTAAGGTATTGACTTACATGTCCTGAATCATCTCCAATCAAGCCGCATTTGGTTGATATGAAAATCTTTTCTTTATCCCGCATTTTTAAAGCTTTTCCGACAATTATTTCGGAATGACCAAGACCATAAATCGGAGCGGTGTCAATCCAGTTTATTCCAAGTTCCAGAGCTTTTAAAATAGTATCAATGGAATCTTTATCATCCTGTATTCCCCAGCCATAATCCCAGCCACTGCCGCCTATAGCCCAGGTTCCAAGCCCGATAACGGATAAATCAATATTAGAATCCCCTAATTTTCTGGTTATCATAATGTGTCCTTTTATATGACTTTTACATAAATAATGCTGATAAGTAAAAAACATTTTTGTGAAATTAATAAATTGATTCAAAAATTTCTTTTTGCTAGTTTTCGCCACATTATGAATAAATTATACGCAAGACATTTAATAGGTTTGGGTTTGGATGCCAAAGATAATCATAAAAGGATTACGCGCGGCGATTATTTTCATATTGTAGGCGGATCAGAGGAAACTCATTCTGACATGCAGGAAAAGACAATAAAACTGGTGGAAACTTTGGGAAGAAAAGGAAAAAGCATTGTAACTGCATCAGATTACGAATTTTTTGAAACTGCCATGGAATTGGGTATCAATGTCTTTCCTTCCGATAATAATTAAGTTTTTATAATTCTCATAATATTGCTTGAACGGATAAATCAGTTAATAAATAAGAAAGTTGATTTGCATGGATATATCGATTGTAGTTCCTGTTTATAATGAAGAAGAAAATATTGAAAATCTTGTGCTGGAGATTACCAAGGTTGTTTCTGAGCAAAAGTATAATGCCGAAATTATTTTTGTAAATGACGGGAGCTCAGATAACACGCTTCAGAAATTAAAGACACTTTCCGCAAATAATTCATATCTTAAAATCATAGATTTAAGGAAGAATTTTGGTCAGACCAGTGCCATGGTGGCCGGATTTGATCATTCAAAGGGTAATATAATTATTGCCATGGACGGAGATGGTCAGAATGATCCCAAAGATATCCCGAATCTGATTAATAAATTAAATGAAGGTTTCGATATAGTAAGTGGCTGGAGAAAAAACCGCAAAGACAAGATGCTCTCCCGCAGACTGCCTTCAGTGATTGCAAATAAGATAATATCCTGTTCAACCGGAATAAAGCTTCATGATTATGGATGTTCTTTAAAAGCCTTTAAAAGAGAAGTTATTGAAAATATAAATCTGTACGGAGAGATGCACAGATTTATTCCCGCGGTTGCTTCCTGGATGGGTGTTAAGATTAATGAAATTGAAGTAAACCACAGACCCCGAACTGCAGGGAAATCCAAATATGGAATAAACCGCACTCTCAGAGTAATCCTGGATCTGATAACTGTTAAATTTCTACTTTCTTTTTCAACCAAACCGATTCAGATATTCGGTTTTTGGGGTTTTTTATGTTTGTTTGGAGGATTTTTGTTTACGGCCATAGTCATTATTCAAAGATTTTTCTTCCTGATTCCTGCAAACCGACCTTTATTTACCATTGCAGTAATGCTGATTCTTTCTGGTTTTCAATTTATATGTTTTGGACTGCTTTCGGAAATTCAAATCAGAATGTATCATGAATCAACTTCTAAACCGATTTACGCAATAAAAGAAATTATTCAAAAAAATAGTTGAAATAAGAGTTAAAAATCAAAAAGCTAAAAATTAGCTTTATTTTATAATAAAAAGTATTTACACGTGCTTATATAGTTAGTAAGGTTCCGCTTCAAATTTAATTAAAAATTTACACATTTACACATTAATTAAGGATTCATGACTAATTTACCGACTCTAAAAATTGGCAATTTTAAAATAACTCCTCCTATAATTCAAGGTGGTATGGGCGTTCGGGTTTCCGGAGCTAATCTTGCTGCGGCAGTTGCAAATGAAGGTTGTGTCGGCGTTATTGCCGGAGTGGGACTGGGAAAATTTGAAAATGCACCCGGTTCGCAATTTATAAAGCTCAATAATGATGCTTTAAGGGAAGAAATCAGAAAAGCCAGAAAGCTTTCTAATGGCATTATCGGGGTCAATCTTATGGTTGTTTTATCAAACTATACAGACCTAGTTCAAATTGCTGTTGAAGAAAATATTGATATGATAATTTCAGGGTCCGGTCTTCCTTTGGATCTTCCTAAACTTGTTGGCGATAAAGATATTAAATTAGTTCCGATTGTTTCATCAGCCCGGTCTCTTAGGGTAATCTGTCAAAAATGGAAAAAGAACTACAATAAAATTCCTGATGCAGTTATTGTTGAAGGTCCTTTAGCCGGCGGTCATTTGGGTTATTCTGCCGATGAGCTTGTAAGTAACAATCCGCCTTTATTGGAAAACATAGTTACTGAGGTGGTGGAATTTGTAAAGTCCGGAGAATTGAATATTCCGGTAATTGCTGCCGGTGGTATTTTTGACGGGAAAGACATTGTAAAATTCTTGAAACTCGGAGCCAGCGGAGTGCAACTGGGAACAAGATTTGTTTGTACTGAAGAATGCGATGTACACGAAGCCTTCAAGAAAGCCTACATAGATGCAAAAAACATTGATGACACCACAATTATTAAAAGTCCTGTTGGCCTTCCCGGAAGGGTGATAAAAAATGCCTTTGTAGATAAAATTAACAAAGGTGAAACCATTCCTTTTAAATGCAATTACAGATGTTTGAGAACCTGCGATCCCAAAGTAGCTCCTTATTGCATTGCTAAAGTTTTGACTAATGCTTCAAACGGACTGATGGATCAAGCATTTGCTTTTTCAGGTATCAATTCTTACAGATGTGACAAGATTGTGACAGTAAAAGAATTAGTCTCACAGCTTTCGCGGGAAATTAAAGAAAATTTATAATTTTCTGACATTTTGTGATTTGCAAAGTTTTGATAAATTCGAAGTAAAAAGAACAAAATCTTTAACAAAAACTCTGCAATATTAGCTGACTTTCATGAATAATAAATATACATTTTTAGTAATTACATTATTAATTTTTGTTTCTATAGCATGTCTTAAGTTTTATCCCGTCATATTCAAGAAAACAAATGATTCCAAGTGCATCATTAATTACATTTCCTCCGAAAATAATTCAAAAATAAAAATTTATTCTTTAAACGAAAACATAAAAGTTGTTTTTTTTGGCAATGAAAAGTAAATTTAAAAAAATCATAAATAAACGAATCTTGTTTTTTATTATAATATTCCTCTGCATTTCAGACGATGGTTTTTCACAGGATTTCAGTTTGGAATTTGATATTATTTTAGCCACTAAAAATTCAGCTCAAGGGATGGATTCAAGACTTAATACGTTTGCAAGTTACTTAAACCCTTTGCTTAATTTTTCTTCATATCGATTGATATCCAGAGAAACTCTGAATTTAAAACTAAAAGAAAAAAAATTAATTTCATTGCCCAAAAGCGATTCGTTATATGTTGAGGCAACGGAAATCCAATCAGGACAGATTACATTTGATATAGATAAAATCGGTTCTATTATTTACAAAGGAAGCATTACATTAAAGAAAGGCGGGGCAATAATACTTCACTGTTCATCATATGATGAAGGGGAGCTTTTTGTTGCAATAAGAAATACTTCTAGAAGATAATATTCAAGCCTTTGAGGAATTTTCTGTCTTCATCAGTCCATTCAGCTTCTTCAAGGGAGTTTGAATTATCGGCATCATGATAATCAGATATAATTTTTTGAAGAGCTTCAATATCCATGCTTTTTAAGGCTTCAATGCGGCTTTTGTCGCCTAAAATTGAAAAAATGCAAAATTGGATTTCAGAGTTTTCGGCACTTGCAAGTTTTTTTAATTCCTGAAATTCCTTTGATTCGGTAATTACTTTAGATAGTATGTTTTGGAGTTTTCCTACGTAATGTTCAATTTGTTTTCTTTTCTCAAAATCATCCATAGAATTAAAATCCTTATTGAAATATCTTTCATGTTCTTTTTTTCTAACAATAGTTTATTATTTTTAAGATAAAAAATCAATCATATTTTATCATTTACTATGGAAGATTCTTAGTGTTTAATAAAATAGTTTGCATTGATGTGGTTTGTATTTATATGTCCAATATTTAGGGTTAGATTATGATATTAATTATTATTACAGTTATATTATTAGTTATCAGCATATTTATGATAATCTCCTTAAGAAAAAAGAAAGTGGACACGGATGCAACAAAGGTAAAAATCGGTATAACAACAAAAACCCCGTTTGATTCTACTTCCTCGGAAATTATAGCCCTTGATTCTGTCTTAAAAAGTAATTTGCAGGAAAAATTAAACGAGGTACTCGAATCCCAATATGCCGACATAACTCCGATTTCTGCAGGAGGAATGGGAGTCATTTATTCCGCTTTTGATAAAACAAATAAAAGAAAAGTGGCCATAAAAACCGTACTTCCTGAACTTAAAAGCGACCCTAGAGCAGTTAAATTATTTTTTGATGAATGCAATGCCATCAAGAAAATGAATCATCCCAATGTAGTAAGAATATTGGATGTAAGCAACAATGAAGAACTATATTACTATGTGATGGAGGCTTTGGAGGGGGAAAATTTAAAGAAAATGGTGCGTAATAAGGGTAAGCTTTCATATGATTTAGTTATAAAAATCGGTACTCAGGTATCCAGAGCATTGCAACATTGTCATGATAACAGAGTTATCCACAGGGATATAAAACCTTCAAATATTTTCTTTACTGACAAAGGGGTTGCAAAAATTATTGATTTTGGAATTGTTAAGCTTCTGACAAACGATACGGCAGTAAATTTAGGAACAACAAAAATAGGATCGCCTGAATTTGCCTCGCCGGAACAATTGCAAGGACAGCCCATTTCCGGAAAATCCGATGTCTATTCTTTGGGAATATGCCTTTACTATGTTGCAAGCGGCAAAATGCCATTTACATCAGGAATAGTTTCTCAAATGTTCGATAAACCCAGGGATATTAAAGAATTTTGCCCGGATATGCCTCAAGACCTGGAAAAGGTTATTTATGACTGTATTCAATTGAATCCGGCCGAACGTCCAAGAGCACATGAAATATGGGCCAGACTAAGAAATATTAAATTACCGAAGCCTAAATAAAATCATCCAAAAAGATTTAAAGCTGATTTCTGCACATCCTGAGAGTTTTTGACCCCTTGGACACTTAAATTTTGAAGAATTTTATAGTTATTAATCTTCATGGATTCAGTTGCTATGTCAGCATCTTTTATTGTGCTTAATGAACTTTTTAAATTGATTATAGCCGGACCAAGATTTTGCAAAGCTATGGTTTTTTGATTATATTCAGAACCTTTACTTACATTGGCAGATAAAAGATTATCATAAGAAGACCTGATTTTAGAAATAGAGTTCTGTAAGGCATCTTCAGAGCCTGTAATCTTCAAATCAGTTGCTTCAATGCCATAGTCTTTGGCAGAGCCAAGTCCTGCATTTTGCAGGGATTGATCAAGATGGGAATATAATTCATCAACTTGTTGCTGAATTGCGGCTTTTTCCTGGTCGGATACCGCAACGCCTGATGCGGATTGACTTAGAGCCTCCATTTCGGAAACGATATTTGAAGCAGAATCCAATATTGTATTTTGAGAGTTGATGGCATTTCTTTCACGCTCCATATTTCTTTCTTCAACTTCGGCAACTTTTATATCTCTTTCAAGAGTTTTTGAAGAATAATAACCTGAAGGGTCATCTGAAGCACTGTTAATTTTACTTCCGGAGCTTACCCGCATCATGGATTGCATAAGAATATTGTTAATCTGGTTTAACTGATTAATTGAAGAAAGACCTGCGGTTGAAAATTGATTCGACATATCCCATCTCCTTTAAAGGTTTTGTAAACGAATATTAGCATTTAACTTACAAAAAATCAAGATATTAAACCAAATGTGTCAAAGCATGACATTTACTGCATTTTTTCTGAATTTTATTCTATGAATGAAAAACAATCCGCTTTGAGCTGTTCCCATTTTAAGGCTAACCAGAATATTTGCCATTCGTTCAAAATTCGGGTTAAGATTTTCCATAATTCTTGACAGATGAATATAAGTCGAATAGTTTAAATTTTTTATATATTACGGTTATATCTTTTCAACTGTTTATGTTGAATATTACTTTAATTAATAAAAGGAGTTTACATATATGTCTCAAACAAAGAAATTTAAATGGGAATTTATTAAAGATTCGGAATATCCGGGTGAATTCTTTGTTAAAAATGCAAACAGAATAGGAAGACTTTATTTCCCGCTTTTTAATATGCAGGGTTTTATGTCGGCTATTACGCCGGAACTGAAAGGTGATATTAAAACTTCTCAAAATTCCTTCCTTTTAGAACCGCAGTCAACAGACACCCTTCCTCAAACAAAAGTATCGAGAAATTTCTGGATAAAAACTTCAAATAACAAAGTATGGTCAATACCGGGAAATAGTGCTGAGGATATGGCACTCAAAGCAAAAAGCTACTCTTCAGGAAATACGGATGTAATGGCTGCTCCGGGGTATTTTTCTGTTTTGCGTGAAAATAAAACTTTAAAATTAAGTTCTAAGATTGAAGTATTTGTTCCCTCAAGCGGTGAGCCGGTTGAGGTTTCAATAGTTACTATAACAAACAAGGGAAATGAACAGGTAAAATTCACCCCAATTTCTGCAACTCCGATGTATTGCCGCTCAGCGGATAATTTAAGAGATCACAGACAGGTAACACATCTTTTAAGCAGAGTGGCAAAGTTTTCCAACGGGATACAGGTAACACCTGTTATGTCTTTTGATGAAAGAGGTCATAAAAAAGGAACGATTACCTATACCGCGTATGGTTTTTCTCAAGCCGGCAAGCCTTTAGCCGGCATAGTTGCCGATCATGAAACCTTCATAGGGGAAGGCGGAAATCTGGAAGCTCCGGAATTAATATATTCTAAAGTTGAATTTAAGGATACCCTTGAATGTCTGGATGGCAGGCAGGTTGTCGGCGCGTTAAAATATGATGAAACGGTTTTGAATCCGAATGAATCCGCTTCCTTTGTTGTAGTGTTGGGAATACACAATATGGATTCCGATATTAATTCAGTTTTAGAAAAATTCAATTCGGTTGAAAAAGCAAAAGCATCTCTTATTGAAACGAGAAAATATTGGAATACCCAAGTTTCAAGGTTGATTTTCAAAACCGGTGATCCTTTGTTTGATAATTGGATGATATGGGTATCGCTTCAACCGGTAATGCGAAGAGTTTACGGTTGTTCCTTCCTCCCGGATTTTGACTATGGCAGAGGCGGCAGAGGCTGGAGAGATTTATGGCAAGATTGTCTGGGAATTCTTTTAACCAATCCGCAAGATGCCAGAGAACTTCTTTTAAATAATATTCAGGGTGTAAGAATTGACGGCTCAAACGCAACGATAATCGGAACCAGGCCGGGAGAGTTTATCGCGGATCGCAATAATATCCCCCGAACCTGGATGGATCATGGGGTGTGGCCGTTAATTACCATTAATCTTTACATTGAACAAACCGGAGATTTGGAAATTTTGCTTGAAAAACGCCCGTTTTTCTTTGACGGATTTTCTCATCGCTGCAAAAAAGTCAACCGCATACCCAAAATGGATAATTGGCTTAAACTTCCCGACGGTAAAAAATTCACCTCACATGTGTTTGTGCATCTGCTTACTCAGACAATAACTCAGTTTTATAACCGCGGGGACAACGGAAATATAAAGCTTGAAGATGCCGATTGGAATGACGGACTTGATATGGCGGGAGAAAAAGGAGAATCTGTTCCTTTTACCGCAGCTTATGCAGGTAACCTGGAAACTCTTTCAAATTTATGCGCTTTGCTGTTCCAAAAAGGTATTACCGGAATTGACTTACCGGAAGAATTAAATTTTCTTATATTCGGACAAAGTTTAAACACCTTCAAAACACCTTCTGATTACAGAGAGAATGCCCGCAAGTACTTTGATATGGTGGAAGCCGGGATATCCGGAAAATTTGTGACGGTTGATATGAATGCTTTAAGCGGCAAGCTGAAAGAATATTCCGGTTCTCTTAAAGCTCAAGTTTCAGAAAATGAGTTCATAAAAGCTGATACCCACGAGTATTTTAACGGATATTATAACAATGACGGAAAACGTGTGGAAGGAATGATAGAGAATGTTCCTCAAATGAGTCTTACAGGCCAGGTTTTTCCGATAATGTCAGGTACTGCCACTATAGAGCAATGTAAAAAAGCTTTTAAAGCCGCAAAGAATCTTTTAAAAGAAAAAGTACACGGCGGTTTTCGGCTTAATACAAATTTTAATAAAATGATGCTTAATGTGGGAAGAGCTTACAGTTTTTCTTATGGCGATAAGGAAAACGGCAGTTTCTTTAGTCACATGAATGTTATGTTTGCCAACGGGCTTTATAAAAGAGGACTTGTAAAAGAAGCTTATGAAGTGATTAATTCCATATATAAAATGGCTTCCAATACACAAAAGAGTCTCATTTTCCCCTGTATCCCCGAATATTTCAGCCGCTTTGGCAGAGGAATGTATTGTTATATCACCGGTTCTGCTTCATGGCTTGTAATGACCCTGCTGGTAGAATG
>AMFJ01012022.1_pt1 | contig 11925 bp, 9 predicted proteins | sample 427208 | NCBI WGS metagenome assembly AMFJ01 (sample SAMN02954298, study PRJNA114691) | groundwater metagenome | biome: aquatic; feature: subsurface aquifer; material: sediment; isolation source: subsurface aquifer sediment | place: USA: Rifle, CO | collected 2008-08
CTATAATTTCTAATGCTTTAAGAGTTTGATTTTTTAGAGACTCTAAACACTCAACTATATCTTTCTCTTCATTAAATGTAGGTATTATTACTGAAACTTTCATTCTAAAAGTGAATTAATTAGCTTTTTATATTCTAAAGCTATTAAATCCCAACTGAATTTTTCAGCCTGCTTTACTGGAATTTGACCCCAATCTCTGTTTAATGCATCCTCTAAGGCCTTTGCATATTTTTCTTCATCAAAAACATCAGTCAAAATGCCAGCTTTGCCTATTATCTCCCTTCTTGGTAAATCATCTGGAGCTACTACAGCTAAACCGCAAGCCATTGCTTCCACATAAACAATTCCAAAGCTTTCTCTAATCCAGGAAGGTAGAGTAAACACATCACCACTTTTATAAACCTTTGACATATCATTAAAATCAAACTCAGCTATTTTAAATCTATTTCCAAGCATTCTTTTTCCTAAATCTTCTAATTGTTTTTTCAGCTGACCTCTACCCACTATTAATAATGATCCCTTTCTCATCCTGGAAACTGCTTTTATTGCTAACTCATGATACTTATACCAATCCAGCGCACCTACACTAAGCACTACTGGTTTTTCAAGGCCAAAATCAATCTTTTCTCCAGGCTTAAATCTCCTAAGGTCTACTCCATTTGGTATTTTTACTACTATAGTTTTCCATGCCCATTTCTTAGCCCAATCTTTTTCATAATCTGTTAAGGCAACATATACATCAGGTACAGTAATAAGTATGTTCCACAAATCATCTCTTCCAACACCAGCCTGACCTGGAATAATTACTTTGTATTTTGAAAATAACTTTCCAAATAAAACCTTTAAAGACTGTACCCGCCCATTTGTAGGTATTACAACATCAAACTTACCCTTTATAACTTTCCTAATGTCATCACTAGTCTCGTTACTAAATATCTCCACATCAAAATCATGTTTTAACCTTTTTGATAATTCAAGCACATAGGTCTCTACACCTCTATCAACAACACCAACATACCTTGATAGAAAAACTATTCTTTTTTTCTTTTCCATACTTCAATGTCTCCATTTATTATTTCACTAACTGAGTAATTGTTGAATATATAACTCATAACCCCCTTTGGCTGATAGGTCTCCAGATCAAACCAATTACCATTAACAGGCTTTTTAACAAATATGAAATTTGGTTTTTCATTCTCTAACCCTTCTATAAAGAGATCTTGCACTCCAGGACTTTCCATATACCACAAAAAACCTTCTATCCAGGGTTTTGGAGGAATAGTATTTGTAAATACATATTGTGAAGAATTTAATCCCAAAAAATATGTTTTTTTCTCACCCTGTAATATTCTTTCTATATCTATACTCAATTTTCTATCATCAGGCGAATAAAATCTTATCTCTTGACTAAATACTTGATTTCTAAGAAGAAAAAATACAGTCAGGATTACTAATAAGACATAGGCCAGTAACCAATTTCTGTATTTAGTATCAATATTTACATAAATAAAAGTAAACAAAATAATGCCTAATGCCAAGGCTGCTTGCAGGTGGAAAAAAGAAAACCTCGGATAGACAGCAATTAATGCAGCAATTAATGTAAGAATGATGAATAAAGGCTCTTTTTTATCTAAAAATCTTTTAAAATTAACTAAAGGTAGTAGAATTAAAGAAAGAAGAAAAAGCAATATAAAAATTTCTGTTTTTGTAATTTGAAAATCAACATATCCTGGAAAATTCCTCCAAAAAACTAAGGGGTAATACAAAGTCCAATTATAAAACTCCCAAGGAATATTATTTGATATCAAATACATAAAGAATAAAAATATAGGAATCAATAGTCCTGCAAAAAAAATAAGAATTTCTTTTAAGTCTATTTTTCTTAGACTTAGGCAAAAGATGATAAAAAATCCTAGGTATACAATCGCTATTTGTTTAATAAGTATAGTTAAGCTTAAAAAAAATGCGGTCATGAAAAAATTTGAAAGTTTTTTCTCCTTAATCCAAATAATTCCAAAATAAGAGAATAAAAGTGTCGGTGTAACTGTTGTATTATCAACCCAAAGCATATTTCCATCCAAAAAAGAAGAAAGAAAAATATAAATTGCTAAAATGAATAAATTAAGTAAATCTTTTTTAGAAATTTGTTTTAAAATTAAAAAGATTATTAAATCATTTATTAAAAGTATTACCCAAGTTAAAATCTTTAAAACTTCTGTACTGAATCCAAAGATATTAAAAACGAAAGAAAGAATTACAACCAATAAAGGTGTGTACGGAATTACAAAATCTTTGTATGGCAAAAAATTGTTAGAAAAAAGATAGGGGTAAGATAGCATCTCAGGCCAGGCTGTAAATTTAAGTTGGGACAAAAGTAAAATATGCAAAAGCAAAAGAAGAATTAAAGAGAGGTTAACCATCTATTTTTTTCTGGCAAGTATCATCAAATCAGTCCCAACCTTCATTTTTGAAATTATATACGAAGACTTTACTGTAATAAACTCTTTAAAAAATCTTTTCTTCATTCCTTTAAAGGAAACAAAAAGTTCTTTTAAAGGATTCTCTAAATCCCAAATTCCTGAAGCCTTCTCAACATAAATAATTTTAAAATCTAAATTCTTAAATATGTTAATAAATGCTTTCTCAGTAAAATGCCAAAGGTGTTCATCAGGAAGTAAAAGCGGCCATCTCCCTTTTAAAGTTTTTGCAGAAAGACTATCAAAATTAGGTAAATCAATATATAAAATTCCTTTTGGTTTAAGTACTTTTTTTGCTTTTCTCAAAACTTCCAGCGGGTTACTAAGATGTTCCAGTGTATGATTAAAAATAATTACATCAAACCTTTCTTCAAAGATAATTTTTTCAAATGGCTGTCTGATAACTTTTATTCCCTTTTTCTCTGCAAGTTCTGAAGCTTTAGTAGATATTTCTATACCAACTACCTCATAACCCTTCTCTTTAAACAAAGAAAGCATTAATCCATTTGAACAACCAACCTCTAAAATTTTAGCAGGAGGTTTTACAAACTTTGAAATAATCCTTACTCTTTTTAAAAAAATATTTCTAAATAAATCCTCTTCCAAAAAATATTCTTCATCCCTATGGTAATCACCAGTTTGTTTTTTTAAATTTGTTGTAAAACCGAATCCGCAGATTAAACATTTATATATTTCGTAATTTTTAATTTTTGCGAATAAATAAGTTTTTGATTTACAAATTAGACAAATTTGATTTGATTCTATTTTTTTTCTGCTACTAAACATAAGTGTGGCCCCCAATACCTGAAAGGATAAACACCTAAACTACCCAAAATTCTAAATGGAAATTGGAAAAGTGTAAACCTATCAACCCTCCAATAACTGGAACTATATAATATTTTAAATTCCAATCTTTTCATGTAAATAATTAGACTGTTTAAGTAAGGTTCAATTGTAGTATCTGCATCAATAATATATTTATCAAGTTTTGGTTTAACCTTATGCCATCCAAGGCCACTTTTTTTATTTGCTAACTCATTAAAATCTCCAAAAAATCCTTTTAATAATTTTTCTATTTGATTTTCATCACTGTTTGGTGAACGCCTGTTTGGAGATCCATAATTAGGTGCAATAATTACAATTTTTCCTGAATTAATTAGAATTCTTTTTGCTTCCATTAAAACTTTTTCAGGATTTTCTAAATGTTCAAAAACATATGCACTAAAAATTAAATCAAATGTATTATCTTCAAAAGTAATATCTTCTAAATTTCCTTCCCTAAACTTTATTTTAGGGTAGTGTTTTTCGGCATCTTCAATAGCAATTGAGCTCTGATCAATTCCATATGCTTCAACTTTCAAACCTCTAGTAACCTCATAGAGCCTTGTCCCTTCACCACAGCCTAAATCAATAATCTTTTCAGCTGACTTTGCATAATTTCTTAACACTTTCATTGCCGGATGGCTCAAATCACTGCTGCCTTTGTGCGCAATGGCATAGTAATTCTTACCCCTAAAAGATGCAGCTTTTTTGGTCATTTTGCGAATTTACGTTTTAGTTTTCTGAGTGGAGTTTCTATACCTGCCCTAAATTTGTAAAAAGCTGATGAACTGTTCCATGGACTACCAATAAAATCCGGTTTTTCTCTGTAAAATACTTCAGGGTATTTAAAACCTTCTTTAAATTTTTTCCCTAATTCATATTTATATTTTTGACGATGAAGTGTTTCTTTCGAAGAGTAAGAAACACTCGATCTACTCAAATGGCTAAAATGTAAAATTGGCTCATCAATAAAAAGTAACTTCTCGTCAACACTCTGTATCAATCTATTTTTACCATCATAATAACCCTCTAAAGGATATTCGTCTTTTAAGTACAAACCTTTAATTTTCCTGTTTATTACTCTTACATTAAAATGCCCTTTTTTCCCTAAAATATTATAATTTCCTGCTTCTTCTTCCTGATAATGATAAATATCTCCCACTAAATTTATTACTGGGTTAACAAGGGCATATAAATCCTCCCCTTTACTGTTTATTTGTTTAACAACCTCCATAATCGAACTCTCCCACCAAACCTCATCACCATCAATTAATAGAAACCAATCGCTTTTTGTTTTATCAAGCATCTTCTGTCTCAATTCAGTCATTTTTTTAGCATCAACATTACTATATTGTTCAAATGTAATTTTATTAGGATATTTTTCTTTAAATAATTTAATAACCTTTACAGTTTTATCAGTTGAACCAGTATCATAAATAAGTAGCTTCTCTATATAATCAATAACACTCAAAATAGCAAAGTAGATAAATTTATCTTCATTTTTAACAAGCATATGACCCCAAATACTTCTCATAATCGCTTTTTAAATTCCCTTAAATACCAAATATTAGTAAAAATAAAATTAAATATACTTCCTGTCAAAACAGCATAAGCTGCACCTGTTATTCCATAAGTAGGAATTAATTTAATAGAAACTATAAATATAATTACCATCTGGATAAGAGATATTATTACAAATGTCTTAGGCTTAGAAAAATAATAAAAAATTGCCTGGTGAGCGGGAATTGAACTTAAGAAAATAAGCTGGGAAATAAGCAAAATAATAAATGGCCCAACACTTCCTGAGTAATCAGCAGAGTAAATAAGAGGAATTAAATAATAACTTAAAGGAATAGCTACTAGACCAAGTAAAGAAAGACCCAGTGTGTATAATTGGACTTTTTTTAAATATCCAAATGCCTCTCTGTCAATTGTATGACTTGAAAGTTTCGGAGCTACTACAACAGCTATTGCATATACAATTTGGGGTATCGTTGAAGTAAGTTGAGTTGCCACAGAGTATAATCCCACATCATATATTCTTAAAAACTTTGCAACCAAAATTGTATCAATTCTGGATGATAGTGCTGATATAGTCACAGACAATGCAACCCATTTGTTATAATCTAAAAAAAACTTCCTTTCTTCTTCTTCACCTTTTACTTTTAAAAAGTTTTTAGGTAAAAGCATAAGACCAATAAAAAAACCAAAGAACGGAAGAGCTATATAAGTAATAAGCGCCACCTGATAATTTAGTAATCCAAGAAAAATTAATATTATTATAGAAATTAGCCTTAAACTATTTAAAAAAATATTCAAAATACTCCAATATAAAAACTTTTGAAGTGCTTGAAGACAATTGGCAACAAAAGAAAAAAGCAATGCTCCTCCTACACCAATAATTGAGAGCTTTAAAGCTCCACTAAGTTCTGGCTTATTTAATAGACTTACACTGACTAGATCGGAGAATAAAAATCCTAGAATCAACACAAAAATCCAACTTAAAAACTTATACTTTAATCCCAATTTCATAAATCTATAAGCTTTTATCTTATCTGCCGTTATATATTTACTGACAAAATTTATAATCCCTGTATTAATTCCAAAGTCAGCAATATCTCCAAACAGTGTTAGCGTTACAATGGCAAATGAGACTAGACCAAAATTATCAGGCCCCAAACTTCTTGCAAGGACTACAAAAAAAAGTATTCCCAATATTCCGTTAATAAAAGTTCCAAAAAGTGTAATTACAGAATGAGCAATAGTCTTCTTAGACAAAATTTCTTTCAACATATATTAGGCTACGGTTTTTGAAATTTTATAATCTTTAACATTCCAAAATGAAAATAACCTACTTCAAGTATCTTAAATTTTGTCTCTCTAATCAATTCATCTAAACTATTTGCTCTAAAACTTTGTATATGAGTATGCTCCCAAACAGGATTAATCTTATTCCAACTCCACCAGATAATTCTAAATAATAAATTATCTGTTGGAACTAAAACTATCCCGTAACCACCCCTTTTGAGAACTCTTTTTATTTCTTTCAATACTTTCTTAGGTTCTTCCACATGCTCTAGGACTTCTAAACAAAATACTGCATCAAAAAAATCATTCTTAAAAGGCAGTTCATGTGCATTAGCTATCCTAAACACACCTTTTTTAATCCTCTTACGTGCTAACTTTACTGCCCGCTTTGATACATCAACCCCATATACCTTCTTTGCCTTCGTACCTTTATATAAATAGCTGGTAAATAACCCTCCATGACACCCAATATCTAAAATTTTTTCACTTTTTTCTAATCTTCTCAAAACTTCCTTAAATCTTTTTTGATGATAATATCTCAAGAAAAATAATTTCTTAATTCCTTTATCATAATGGTCTGGTGGAACATCTTCATGGTGCTCTAACAATTCCTTACTTTGAATCATCTTCTAAACCTTACAGTCACTAATATAAACAGTATTCCTAAAAAAACAATTGAAATTTTTACAGAACTATTTATTACTCCCTGGGGACTAAAATAAATTTTTGCGTTTCCATCCAAAGAAGTAGGTTTATAAAATAAATTCATCATTGAGTACCCTGGGAAACTATTAAACTTGTTATTTCCACTTTGTAGTTCCCAACCATCATGGAAACTATCAGTAAATACAATCCAATTACTTTCACTATTCAGCAAAACTTCATATTCTGTAGGATTAATATTTTTAGATCTTAAATAGATATAATCTTTTTCTAAATTATTAACTAATTCCTGATAATCATCTTCTAAATAATACGTCTTAAACTTTTTTAGTAATAAAGAAGATTCTTTTGCTGCATTGATAAAATCATCCTGATTGATCAGACCAAAGGTGTTTAAGACAACCAGTCCTCCCAAATTTGTAAATATTATTTCTTTATCACCTTTTTCAAATTCAAATGGACCCAAAATCCCCCAAGAGAAATTTCCAGGAGTTTGGTTAATTAATTTCTTATCTATTAAGTCAACTTGAACTCTTATTCCTGCACTCTCCGTAGCCGTTGTATATCTTATTGGGATGTAATATTTACCTTTCTTTTCTATCCTTAAATTTTTACTTATTTTCTCTCCGGCAATAGTTGAATAAGAAACCCCCTTTCCTAAATCATAATCCAAAGTCCTAATACCCTTCTCTAAAAGCTCGGATTTCCACTTTAAGTATTGGTTCGTACTTCTAGTAGCCCATTCACTTTTATCTATTGAATTTATATCTGCAAACTTATTACATAAATAATTCATTTCAAGATCCCTAAGTTGCTTTTTATAAAATATGATCCCTAGATCTGAGCTTTCTACATTTTCTAAGTTTTTCAGGTTAAAACCACAGTCTTCACTAAATAAAAAACTTTGGGCAGATAAATTAAACTGATCTGATTCAAATAATCGGTTATATATATCATCTCCTCCAATAACTAGATAAGCCCTCTTTTGTGCAAATATATGAGGACTTGTAGTTATTCTATTTTTGTATCCAGAAAAATTTATATTCCATTCTAACTTTTCAAAATTAGATAAAGTATTAATAAAATTTAAAAATATTTTTCTCTCATCAATTTCTTTACTACTCCAATTTTTTTTCCTCTCATTCTCTGGATAAAAAAAATATTTGCCACCTAAAAGACCCATCCAATCAGCAAAATGGTCATTGTTCAAAAAATAAAACAGATCATAATCACCATCAATCATTGAGGCAAAAGGTCTTTCCTGATAAAGCCTGTTTGCATATATTGCCGGGTGATTAATAGATGAAAACCCCAGCGGAGGGACTTCAGGAAACCAAACTGTTCTATAAAAATCTTCACCTTTTCTAGTTTTTTCATAAATATTTTCAAAACTTTTATCAATCTGTTTTATCCCCAAACTTCCATTAAGTTGATTGTTAAATGAAGGTAAAATCAGAAACATTAAATAAAGAAGTAATACAAAAAATGAAGTTAAGATGTATTTAGTGTTAAGTTTCTCGAATGTTACTCCCATCAAAATGGATGCAGTTAAAATTAGAGGTATATAAAATTTAGTTGAATCCCTAAAAGCTTGACCAAAAGGTAAATTAGTAATTAAGCTATATATCTCGCCCAAAGGTAAATTTAATCCTTTAGCTAAAAAAGCAAATATTAGGTAGATAAGAACTATTTTTAACGCCCTCTTATCTTTTGAAATTAAATTATGGATAGTTAATATAAGAGGCAAGAATACAAAATAGAAAGGTATCATAAAAACCTTACCAAAATCATTAAGTGGAAAATGCGGTTGGTATAAAGAAAGACTATCAAGTAAAGATATGACACTATTTATCTCAGCTACTTCAGTAAATCTACCTCCCGGAAAATCACCACTATTTAATATAAAAGGGACTAACCAAAAAAAATTTAATAGACCCACAAATGCAAGCAAGATAATCAAATAAATAAAATTAGAAAGATATTTTCTCTTCTCAGAATTCAATACCCAACTTAATGTTATTGAAAACAAAACAGATATTATTCCAATTCTTAAATCTACATTAGTTAGAATTGTTAAACCTAATATAGCGAGAATAAAATTTTTAAAATCTATTTTTTGTAAAAAATTAAGAATAGTTAAACATGCTATAGGAAAAATTCCATATGCTAATCCCACACCAATTTGTCCTCCATCTAATACCATTAAAAAATAGGTATTAAAAGCATATAAAAAACTTCCTAAAATCTGTCCTTTAAAATTTGAAGTAAATTTACCTATCAGTAAGAAGCTTCCTAAAATGGATAATACAGTTGCCGGAATAAAAAAAACCAAACGTATTAATAATTCGTGCTCAAAGTTTAAAAAATGGTTCAGCAATCCAAAAAGAAAGGTTGGAAGATATAACCAGAGGATGCCTGCATGAGGAGCACCAAAATTTGCATTTCTAAAATCCCAAAGCATTGGAAAACTAAAAAGCTCTCTTAAATTCTCCTGATAGTAAAAAGGAGCATCACCCCAAGAAAGAGGAAGACTGGTAAAAAATGCTTTATAGACAATAAGATAGGGCAAAACAAGTGTAAAGATTACTAAAATTATTTTCTTCCTAATATTCATCTTGATAACTTAAACAGTGTATAAAAAACTAAAATAATGTAAATATAAACTCCCAAATTATTCGCAGCTCCAATTTTTCCAATGGTTATTAAAAACATAGTTAGTAAAAATAAAACTACCAAAAAATAAACAAAAAAATTATTTTTAAATCCTGACATAATTTCAAAGTATTTTAACAGATAATTTACTTATTTTTACCAATCTGGTACTTTCCCAAATATGTCTATAACACGTTCTAGTCTTCTAACTGTTTTTCTTATGAATATGTGCTTTAGCTTAGTTCTTCTTTTTCCTGTAATTTTAAACCCTCAATTTTTGTTTAGTAGAAATAATGACCTGCAGGAATTCTTTTGGCCCCTTTACTATTTCGCAAAAGATCAAATTTTAAATCATTCAACATTTCCTCTTTGGAATAATTTAATTCTTTCAGGCTATCCACTGTTAGCAGACCCGCAATCTCCCCTATTTTACTTACCTAATTTGATCTTTTTAATATTACCAATTAATTTAGCTTTTTTGCTTTCTTTTATATTCCATATATCACTTGGGGGAGTTGGAATTTATCTATGCGGGAAAAAAGTCTTTAATTTTTCATTTAAAACCTCACTTATATCCTCACTTATGTATATATCCGCTCCCCGCCTTGCATCCTTTCTTGAAGCAGGTCATGCAGGGCAAATCTACTCCTTTGCCTGGGTACCTTTTGTTTTTTTATCGACGTTTCAAACTTTTAAAACTAAAAAGTTATCATGGTCAATCGTTTATATTTTAAGTTTGGGCTCTATTTTTCTAACCCATACCATTACTTTTCTGGTTACGCTATCTTTTTCTGTTATTTTTTTCTTGTCGCTCATAACTTACTTTAAAAGATATGAATTAAAAACAGTTGCAATTTTTATCTTTTCAGTTTTACTCACTTTCTCACTTGTAAGTATTGTTTTACTCCCTCAGTATGAATGGTCTAAAATTACAACCCGCAACCTTCTATTTACAAATCCGCAAGTATATCCTGTTTGGCACTCGGTTTATGATTTTTATTCTATGTCCACAAATCCATATATCTTCACTGCAGTTAGTGAATCAATAGTGGATACAGAAAAATGGATTCCCCTGGGGTTAATTTCAATAATTATATCTTTACTTGGCTTTAAGTATCTAAACCTAAGATTAAAAATTCTAACCACATTAATTATTTCTTCTGTTATTTTAATTTCTATAAATAACTTATCCCCGTTTTATAATTTTTTAATAAAACAAAACCTATATGATCTTTTCAGGGTAACAACAAGGCTATGGATAATAATAATACTAATTACAATTTTTCTAGTTGCAAATTTTCTTGAAAAAAATAAAAGTCAAGCGCTCTTTTACCCGCTTTCTTTTATAATAATCCTTGAACTGCTTATCCTTTCTTGGATGAAAATTTCTTCTCCAATTAACCAACCCCAAGACTTGGCTCCACTGTCTTTATATAATTTTCTTTCAAATCAAACGGGCCAGTTTAGAGTTTTTTGCACAACTAAATGTTTTTCTCAAAAACTTACAGCCATATATAATTTAGAAACAATTGAGGGTTACAATACACTCCAGCAGCTGAACTACTACAAACATTCCTGGGAACTTACAAAATCATTCTGGGATTACTATACTCTTTCTATTCCCCCATTTGGAATTGCAAAATTCTCCAATATCCAACCCTCTGCTGATTCCCTTGGTGAATATAATGTAAAATATGTGGTATCACCTCATGCGCTAACCGACCAAGATTTTCAACTTGTTAATAGATTCAAACAGTTTAATGTATATTTAAATAAAAAATTTAGACCAAGAGCCTATTTTGTGGACAATAATAATTTCCAAAATGCAGCTTTAACCGATTACTCACCTAACCAAATAACTATTAGTACTGAAAATAAGCTATCGGATCAACTAATTATATCTGAAGTTTATAGTCCAGGTTGGGAAGCTTATGGTGATGGCAGTAAAAAATTAGAAGTAATGGAGACTCCAAACGCATTAAGGTCCATAACCGTTCCAAACGACACAAAATCTGTAATATTAAAATATCAACCAAAGAGTTTTTTTTATGGAATAATAATTAGCACCCTATCTATTTTTCTTATTTTATTAACATTTTTGTTTACCGACAAATCTCAAAATGAAGCATAAACTGCTTAACCTATTTTTAATTCTATTGGGAACTTTCTCAGCTTTCTTACTTGCTGAATTCAGTTTGCGGATGATTCAATTCTTTGGAGAGCGAAATCTTTTTAACTTGAAACCGATTTATTCAACATTGGTATGGCAAAACCAAAAAAATTTTAGAAAGTTCATACTTAATACTAATCAACAAGGTTGGTTTGTTACCCCTTCTGGTGAATACCAAACCTTAATCAAAACAAACAGTGAAGGTTTTTATGATATAAATCATAAAATAGAAAAGCCACAAAATACTTACCGGATAATTCTTCTGGGTGATTCTTTTGTTGCTAACCTTCAATCCCCAATTGAACAAACTGTTGGAAAAGAAATCGAAAAAAA
>AMFJ01016906.1_pt1 | contig 11919 bp, 10 predicted proteins | sample 427208 | NCBI WGS metagenome assembly AMFJ01 (sample SAMN02954298, study PRJNA114691) | groundwater metagenome | biome: aquatic; feature: subsurface aquifer; material: sediment; isolation source: subsurface aquifer sediment | place: USA: Rifle, CO | collected 2008-08
AGTATCCAAAAACGGGTGAGAAGATTGTGGCCGACAATGGTCGATTTGGCCCATACATTAAAGCTGGCGTAGAAACCCGCAGCTTAAGCCCAGAAGATAATTTGCTTTCCCTAACAGTAGACCGAGCCATTGCCATGCTCGATACTCCTAAAGTGAGGGGTCGTCGTACCACCGTGCTCAAAGACTTAGGGAATGGTATTCAGATCTGTAACGGAAAGTACGGATCGTACCTGAAATCGGGCAAAGTGAACGCAACTATTCCAAAAGAGTTGTCGGCCGATACCATCACGCCGGAGCAAGCCACGGCGGCTATTGAACAAAAGCGCAACAAGTAATATGCTGTAGGTTAACTTACCCTAGACGTTTTGGCATATGAAACGCGAGGAGTTGATGGAATTTATCCGAGACCAGGTACCCGATGCCGATTTTGAGCTGTTAGAGCGTGCCTACGATTTTGCCGAACGAGCGCATCAGGGCCAGTTACGCAAATCCGGTTCACCCTATTTTGATCACCCGAAAGCTACGGCGTATCGTTTGGCGGCCTTTCGCATGGATGATAAAACTATTGCGGCTGGTCTATTACACGATGTTCCAGAAGACACTGAATACACCTTGAAAGATGTTAAAAAAGAATTTGGTTCAGAGGTGGCCTCACTGGTGGAAGGCGTCACCAAGCTGGGTAAACTGAAATACCGCGGTATTCAGCGCTATGTGGAAAATCTGCGCCGGATGTTCGTGGCCATGGCGCAAGATATCCGCGTGATTGTCATCAAATTTGCTGACCGGATGCATAATTTAGAAACCTTGTCGGCTTTACCGCCAGATAAGCAGCGCCGGGTGGCCTTAGAATCGTTGGAAATCTATGCACCCATTGCCAACCGCCTGGGGATGGGTGATGTGAAAGGGCAACTGGAAGATTTGGCTTTCCCGTACGTGTATCCAGAAGAATACAACTGGTTGATCAAAAAAATTGAGGTGGAACGTCGCCAACGCGATAAAATTGTCACCAAACTGCGTGAGGTAGTGGAAGAAGCACTTGATCAACATCATGTCCCATACATTTCCGTGCATGGTCGCGCGAAACATTTGTACTCTCTGTATAAAAAGCTATTGCAGCATAATCGTGATCTGACGAAAATTTATGATTTGGTGGCGCTGCGGGTAATTGTGCCGGATGTATCACGCTGCTATGAAACACTGGGTATCATTCATAAAATCTGTCCACCATTAAAAGGCCGGATTAAGGATTATATTGCCCAACCAAAACCTAATGGCTATCAATCGCTCCATACCACAGTCTTTACGCCGAGTGGAGAAATTGCCGAGATACAAATCCGTACACCAGATATGCATGAGGAAGCCGAATATGGCATTGCCGCCCATTGGCATTACAAAGAAATGGATCGTCTGAAAGTGCCAAAAGAAAAAATTGGTTGGGTAGATCAACTGGCCAAATTACAGAAAGAGATTAAAGATGAAGAACAGTATTTAGAATCACTGAAGATTGATCTGTTCCAAACCCGCATTTTTGTCTTTACCCCGCGCGGTGATGTCATTGATTTACCAGAAGATGCCACGCCGATTGATTTTGCTTATCATATTCACACGGACATTGGCCATAAATGTAATGGTGCCAAGGTGAACGATCAGATGGTCGCGCTGGATACAACCTTAAAGTCGGGTGATGTGGTGGAAATTTTGGTTGATAAAAACCGTAAGACACCAAATCCAGATTGGGTTGAGATTGCCAAAACGCATTCGGCCAAACGGCATATTCTGCATAAATTGAATAAAAAATAAAAACACGTAATTTATTTTTGTACAGACGCGATATATCGCGTCTGTACAAATTACTACAAATTACGTGTTTTTATTTTTTTCACCAATTCGGATAATTCTTCCGGTGAGAAATAATGAATGTGAATTTGCTTTGGATCAATCGTTACCTTCGTACCTAAGGCTAACGATAAATCTTCTTCATAGGCCGAAGCTTGCGTGGTCCTCACCGGATGATGTGATTGTTTCGTTTTTCCGCTGACGGCTTGGGTTAAACGATGCACAGATAATTGATCCGTCTGAATCAAGTGAAAATATTTTTTTTGCTCCATCACATTCGGCAAACCCAGTAAGACTTTGGCATGACCTTCTGTAATTCTACTATCGGCTAGGGCTTTCTGAATGTCACCAGGTAATTCTAAAAGACGTAAGGTATTAGAAAAACTTGGCCGCGGAATGCCTAATTTTTTAGCAGCCTCTTCATGGTTCAAGCCAAATTCCTGCAATAGTTTACGATACCCCTCAGCTTTTTCCACCGGATTCAAATCTGACCGTTGAATATTTTCGATGAGGGCTAACTCCACCTTCTCCAGTTCAGCGGCATCACGTATCAACGCTGGCACGGTGGGTAGACCAGCTATTTTCGCGGCGCGCAATCGTCGTTCCCCAGCGATCAGCTCAAAGTGATCAGGATCTAGCTGACTGACCAGGAGTGGTTGGAGAATGCCATGGGTGCGGATAGATTGAATTAAATTTTCTAATTCAACATGCGAAAAATGTTGCCGCGGTTGATGCGGATTAGGTACTATCTGCCCAACCGGAATATCACGCACCGAGGCGTGGGAGGCAGCGTTGGCGGATGTCTGTTTGGAAGGAATGAGTGAACCAAGTCCACGACCTAAAGCCATATATTAGGAGTATAGCATAATTTCTTCCGTCAGTTGTTGGTAGGCTTTGCCACCTTTCGATTTGCGATCATACACAGAAATGGGTTGGCCGAACGATGGCGCCTCCGCTAATGTCACATTGCGCGGAATGACGGATTTGAAGAGCCGATCAGAAAAATGTTTCGCCAATTCGCTCATGACTTCTTTGGATAATGAGTTGCGTTTGTCGTACATCGTCACTACCGCACCGGTCACGGTTAAGCCGGGCTGTAAATGTTGCTGTACCAGGTGAATGGTATTGAGTAATTGGCCCAGGCCTTCCAGCGCAAAATACTCACACTGCACTGGGATGATCACTTCGCTGGCCCCTACCAAGGCGTTAATGGTCAATAAATCGAGTGATGGCGGGCAGTCAATGATGACATAGTCATAATAATACAGAACCGATTGCACCGCTTCATGCAAACGAAATTCACGGCGCTCTAACGGTACGAGTTCAACGGTGGCACCAGCCAGGGCGGTGGTGGCTGGGGCTAAATGTAAGCCTTCGACCGGTGATTGGAACAACACGTCGCGCAGCGGTAACTGGCCGATCAGCACATCATACACACCACGTTCTAATTGTTTTGGATTGACCCCTAAATTACTCGTCGCATTCGCTTGGGGGTCTGCATCGATCAACAATACCCGCTTTTGGGCCAACGCCATAAAGCTGGCCACGCTGACGGCTGTAGTAGTTTTACCTACTCCACCTTTCTGATTGGCAAATGCAATAACTCGAGCCATGCCCGATAGTATAGCGTATTGACACCTAGATTCAAAATGGTAATACTACCGTCTGGGCTATATCAGCCGCGATGGCGGAACTGGCAGACGCATACGACTCAAAATCGTACGAGTTCACACTCATGAGGGTTCGATTCCCTCTCGCGGCACACTAATTTATCGAGCAACTTCGACCGTATCGGTTTCGGCACCACAGGAGGTGACACTGACAATACCATTCGCCGCTACACTCAAGGTATAACCGGTTCCTTCACTCGATCCATCGGGATCAGTTGGTAATTCCGCAATATAACCATCGGTGACCAGGTCGTCAAAATCGGTACATTGGTCGGCAGAACAGCTGGTACAGGCCGCATTGCTTGAGCTGATCATATGCACAGTACCATCGGCTGCTACGCCCGCTGGATAGGTGCCATCATTATCAACCGTCGAATTTAAAAAGGCGTCCATCAGGGCATTGACGGCGCTCCACCGTTCAGAATCTTGTGCTTCGTTAATACGCGTCGCTGGATCAATGGCCACAAATGCCACCGCTCCCAAAATGGAAATTACGGCAATGACAATTAATAGTTCAATCAAGGTAAAACCACGTTGCAGTGTATGGAACTTTTTCATATGTGTTTAAAATCTTAAATACTGTTATTAAAGTTGACGGTTGGCCAATGACGATAGGCCTTCAGTTCACCCAACACAAGGCCAGCGGCATTGAGCATTAACTCTTCAACCATACCATACTTCGTTTGCCAAGGCAACGCAGTTGGTATGCTTACCGGTAGTTGCCACTGCGCATGCAACCAGTCCGTGGCGCCCGGTAGCTGAGCTGATCCGCCAATCAGCACGACTTGGGTGGTATGCGTAGCTGATTCTTTTTCTAGATACTGCATACCATCATTGATGGCTTGGATAATTGGCTGCCAAGCTTGCTCGAGTGTCGCTTTGGTTTTACCAGTGAACCCGGAGCGTTGTTTAAGTCGTTCAGCTTCGGTCACTGTTAACTTCAACGCTTGTTGCACCTGTTCCGTAAAGTACTGGCCAGCCAAAGGGACATTAAACGTAAAACGCAAGCCTTCTTGCGTAAACCAACTGGCAATACTGGTACGTGCGCCCACATCAAGCAATAGTACTGCTCCAGTACTGGGCAGGGCCGCCAATGCGGCACGGGCTGAGCTGAGTGATTCCAGTTCCAGCCGCTTTAATTTGCAGTGTAACGCTTCTGCCAATGCCCGATACGATGCGATGATGGTTTTGGGCACTGCCAAAAGTAGCACATCACGTTGCCCGCCAGACACTGCCCCAAAGACAAAATCCAGCGCTACATCATTGGCCTCAAACGGAATGTATTCTGAACAATGCGTGGTAATGGTATGACGAATATCGGCAGGTTTAGTTTCAGCCGGAAATCGTAACCAACGAGAATACACCTGACTTTCGGGTAACGATAAGATACTATCCCCCGCTACCTTTCTGACATTCTGGATTGCCTGGGCCAGGGCTGACAGGTCATGAATAACACCATTCTCGACCAATCCTTCAGCCAAATCAGCCCGCTGCTGCGCAGTAAAACGACCTTGACCAAACCAATTGGTTGTTAACTCAACCAACTCAACAGAACTGTCAGATAAATTGATTCCGGTAACGCGCATAGTGCCTATTGTAGCTTACTCACCAACTTCTTGCCAGAGTAAAATGTCCATCGTAGCGGTATCAACCGTCAGTTCAACCAGGCGATGATAGTCTTCATGATCAGCATCGAGTGCTGCTTCCACAATGTCGCCAGTCGTGTTCGCCACGGTAACCGTACATGACTCCGCATTGATGGTCATAGTGTGTGTACCCACATAGCCTAACCCTTCATCACGCAAATGCACTAAGGTATCGTGGGCACAACTGTCCGCCAAGTACGTTGCCGTCACACCTTCGTTAAAACGTATAGTTGAGAGTAAACTATCGGCGCTGGTGATGGTTAAACTCAAACCGATCGCAGTCACCGTCAGCATGACCATCACGACACTAATTAATGCTGCGTAGCCGGGTTGTTTCATAATCGAGCGCTCACCGTGGTGGTTAAACTAAAGTCGGCTTGATACTCCGGTCGAGGATTGGTGGCATCATTTTCCACAGCCAGTGTAATGGAAATATCTTTTGTATCCGAGCCAACTGTGGTGCGATCGGTAAAACTAAATTCAGTCACCGTTAAGTTACTCGGCGTCAGTGCCACACCAGTGCCACCGTTGGTTGAGATGAGGAGTTGTCCACCCGTGACATAATAATATTCGGTGGTACCATCGGCTAAGGTAATGGTGGTCCCAGAAATATCTGCCGCCGCGCGCACATCTTGGCTCATTCGTTCAATGGCAAAACGGGTTGAGGCGGTCACGTTATGGAGCGCTTCCACTTTAATGCGATTCAACACCGTCTGCGCGACAATGCCTAGCACAGCGACCATCACCACTGAAATAATGGCGATATAGACGGTGACTTCAAATAAGGAAAAGCCTGATCTAATTTTCATAAGCCCAAATACTGGTATCGTATAAAATGGGTGATCGCACCAGTGTCCCGCTAAACGTTGCCTGATACTGCAGATATGGAGCATCCAGATGAGTTAGGTTTAACAAGTCACCTTCCGGCACATCAAAATACGTACTGGCCGTACCATCTGGCCCAACATAGGTGGCACCGGAAACATCAGCGGCAGCAGCAGCCGTGCGTACCTGGATTTGGATGTCACAATTGGTACAATTCACATCTTCTACCCAATCCAGCAGATTAAAATTGCGCCAGGTTGTGCCATCACCAATGACGGGTGATTCGTAGGTACCACTGGTGGCATCAGCATCACTTAAGCCAGAGTAATCAAAGCTCCCATCAAACACCACGATGCCAGCGGCCTCATCTGTATGGAATCGTTCTGAATCAAGATAATCATCTTCATCATAGTGCAGGCTCACCGTCGTGCTCGACAGACTACAGATGGTTGCCCAGCTTCCTTCTACCCCATCCATACTATTCTGCGTGACGAAGGCCATCGGTGCTGTGTAGGTACCACCATGGGTATAACTGTAGCAACCATTCTGGTGTCCACCAGCAAATTCAGTCACGCGATAGGTGCGTAGTTCTATTCCATTTACAGATTCTGTGCCGACATTTTCAAAGGCAATCCAACCGACCTCTTCGGCGACATGGGCATCACTGGTCGACACTTCAGCTGCATTCAAACCGAGATACATGGAACTCGTAGATGGTGGATTAGTGCGATCACCCGAACGACTGACGAATGAAGTAATCCAACTACTATCATTGTTACTCATCACCTGATGTAACACAATGGGTACGCTCGTATAGGTATGATCAAACGTGGTCGTCGTACCAGTCCACCCGTTGTTCCGTGAACCAACGGTGGAAATGGTATCAATGTGTGCTTCCACCTTCATATCACCAATTTGCCACGTCCCCTCTTCCATAACTACGTAATATACGTCATCAGAAAACGTGGTGTTCACGATGGGAAAATTATCAGTGGGTACGTCAAGTTTGGCCGTGAACTGTGAGCCAGACACATCATATACCCGAAGTGAGGCCGGCGAACGCAGATCATTGGTGAAATACGGTGTGGTCACAATCACAGGGTTAGTATAGGTATTCTGCAGGGTAACGGTAACAGGATTTTCTAAAAACGTCTGATCACGTAATTCTAATGTCCCGGCACTTGAAAAGGCCACGTAAAAGTAATCTTCGGTGGTATGTGATCGTTCGGCATCAAGCGTCTGATCTTCGTCCACGTAGACAGTCAGTTGAGTAGCGGTAACGGCATCCAGCATCGCCCAGCAACCTTCCACTCCATCCATCGCCACTTGGCTAGCCACCACGATTGGCGCGGCTGCATATGTATTGGTAAATGCTTCCGTGGTGTGGGCATCGGTATACCCGCGCACGACATCACCAGTTTTATCCGTTTCAAAATCAATGCTGCCGGCACTATCTGTAGCATCAGCGGTAATCACAATATAGCCAATATCTTCCGGATCATGACTGTTGGTCACTTCCGCCCCGTTCATGGCCACTTGAAATCCATCGGTCCCGGGTGGGTTCCCTCCCGCCGTATCATCCGACACAAAAGAAGTAATCCAATCAGAATCATTTTCAGACATGACTTGATGCAGGACAACTGGTTCAGCGCTATAGGCATTGCGATACGATACATCCGTGCCATTGTTCCAACTGCCGCACGTGCGACAATTGACGCGACTGATATCTTCCACAATATCGGCCTCAATTTTTGTCCGGCCATCTCCGACCGTCCAGACACCAGCTTCAACAACCAGGTAGTTCACTGTTTCACTGTTGCTGGTCACTGGAGCAAAATTATCGGTTGGAATATCCAAGCGCAGCTCAAAACTGCTGCCGGAGGCATTGCGCACCCGAGCCGTCAGTGGCGTATTCGGATTATTCCCATCTTGCACCGTAGCAATCACCACCGGTTCGGTGTAGGTGTTGGTCAGCGTCACGGTCGACCAACTGGCGGTGGCAGTTGCACTACCAATTTCCATATTTCCCGTTTCCGTATTGGTGATTATACCCACTTCCATAGGCGGTTCATCGTAAACGGTTAGTGCGCTGTTGAGATAATACGTACCAGACGTGGCAAACGTCACATACCCACCATATTCGGTGGTATGTGATCGTTCGGAATCAAGGGTTTGATCTTCATCCACGTACAAAGTTACTTGACTCGCCGTGATCGTATCGACCATCATCCAACTGCCTTCGGTACTGCGAGCCGTTAGTTGACTGGCCAGAACAATAGGGGCAGACGTATAGGTTTGATCAAAATTTTCAGTCCGATGGGCATTACTATACCCGCGCACAGTATTACCGGTTAAGTCAGTTTCAAATTGCACTCCTTCAAAGGTATCGGCCGTTTCGCTTTGCCAAACAACGTAGGCAATATCTTCGGCACTGTGGCTGGTGGTAACTTCAGCGGCATTCAGGGCAACCTGAAAACCATCAGTGCCGGGTGGCGTAGTGGCACTAGTATCATCGGATAGAAATGAGGTAATCCATGAGGCATCATTTTCGGTCACGACTTGATGGAGGACTAATGGAGTCGTACTGTAGGTTTGTGCATACAACACATCTGTCCCATTATTCCAGCTGCCGCAGGTTGAACAATTCACTCGACTGACATCTTCCACAATACCAGCTTCCAGCTTGGTGCTACCGTCACCCAACGTCCACACACCCGCCTCTACCACCATGTAATACACCGTTTCACTATTGCTGGTGGCTGGTGCAAAGTTGTCGGTAGGAAAATCTAATCTCACTTCAAAATTCGTTGTGTCAGCATTGCGCACCCGCACACTCACCGGCGAATTGGGATTATTGCCATCGAGTAAGCTCGTCACGACCACTGGTTCATCATATTCATTACTTAATGTGACTGTTGACCAACTGGTTGATGCTGTGGTGGTACCCACTTCTAAGGTCGGCTGAATAATTTGTAGTTCACCATCATCAATGCTACTGACGCGCAGATTATCGAGCGTACCATCTGACCATTCGGTTAAAGTATCATCGGTGATGTCAACTGCATCCCAATCCGTCACATATACGTTGTCTTCCATGGACCGCGCTCGAGCTGGTAGTTCGGTCCATTCTACTAACACAGTAATCTTGCGTGTATGGGGGTCAAATGTATCGGTGTTTGTATCCGTTGGATTACCTCCACTATCACGATACGCATCACTGATGGTAATCGTCCGAGTATAATTGGTGTCACCGTTTGGGTTGTCTGGGTCGGCTGATAGCGCCCAGATATTGCCATCGAGTTCTAACCCATACGTGCTATCAGGACTATCCGCTAGTTGGTTCCAGGCAGCGCGATCAATTGACTGAACCGCTTCAATACCTTCTTGTACATAGGCCGCTGCCGTGGCACTGCCCATGGCCGTTTGACTCGTCAGTAAACCAGCAGTGAGAAAATATACTGCACCGGCGGCAAACAACACAAACAACGCAATACTTAAGACTGCTTCCACAATCAAAATACCGGCTGGTTGATTATTCCATGACACCCGCTGCATTGATGGTAATCGTATCACTTGCGCTTGATAAATTGCTTGACGTAATAGTGATGGTACTCGCGACAGCTACGGCGCCCGTTAACCCCGCAAATTCGACTTCGTCAGTCGGACTGGCTGAAACGACAATACTGTCTGGATAGGTGATGGTCTGATATGCATTCGCGCCGCTCATGACATGATATTGTTTGGCACTGTCCTCGACTAAAATGCTCCAGGTGGTATTTTGCTCGCGCTGCATGGATCGACTTTGCGTTAACCGTAAATCAGCCAATAGCATACTACTGGTCGATCGCACTTGTTGGCGCTGCTGCCAACTGAAATAATAGGGTGATGAGGCTGCCGCTAAAATGGCCAGGAGCGAGATGACCATGAGCATCTGAACGTAGCTGTAACCCCGTGCCATAGTTAGAGTTGCCCAACGGCTGCCGTAAATTGATAAATCGGTGTAATGACGGATAAACCAACGACGATGACCACCAGGCCAATGGCGACCAACAAGACTGGTTCAATTAAAATACCGAGCTGTTTGGTGCTGCTATCTACTTCACCGTTATAGTAGTTCCCTAAATAAAGTAAAAGGTCGGCTAACTGCCCAGTGCGTTCGCCCACACCGATCATGCGCGTCACTAAGGGTGGATATAAATTGGGATGACGTTGTACGATACTCGATAACGTTTCACCGTGTTCCACAGATTGCAGCGCCTGGCGAATGCTTCGTTGATACAACAAGTTGGTGCAGGAATGGGTCACGGAATGTAAGGCTTCGGTGATGGGCACACCACTTTTTAACAGTGAACCAAGCGTACCCGTAAAACGCGCTAAATTGACTGAACGAATAATCGGCCCAACGATCGGCAAGTGCAGGAGCAGTCCATGCCATAGACGTTCAAACACTGGTATGCGACTCAATAACCGCGTCACCACTATCACCACGGTTAAGCCTAACAATAACCAACCCCAGTACTGATTCATCCACTGCGCGACCGCTAACACAATTTTCGTCATGGTCGGTAACGGTACATCTAATGATTCAAACAGTTTGATAAACCGTGGAAACACGAATACGGACAACACTGTGCCTAAGGCAACAAGCCCCACCACGATCACAATTGGGTAAATCATGGCTCCGCGCACTTTGCGGCGCAGTTCTAAATCGTCCGCTAACCGCGTAGCTAATTGCCCCAGATTACGTGCCAGTGTGCCGGATAATTCACCCGTACGAATCACATCACTATAAATGCCTGGAAATTGTCGATGATGTCTCGCCACCGCTTCCGCCAACCCATTCCCCTGTTCCACAAATTGAATCATCTGCCGGAGAATGCGTTTGAGTTTGCCTCGGGATTGTTCTTCGGCAATCGACAACGCCTCGACCACCGTTAAACCAGCACCGAGCATGACCGAAAAATTTTTCGTGAAAAAAGCAATGTCTTTGCGTGACACCCAGAATGACAGTTCAATATCTCTCATACTTTATTCAGCCACAACGCGTAACACTTCCTCTAAGGTAGTCACTCCCAGCAAAGCCTTATGTAAGCCATCTTCAAACATAGTGGTCATACCTTCCGCAACTGCCTGCTGTTTGATAGCATCAGCATTGGCTTGCTCCATAATCAGTTTACGAATCGTTACTGACATTTCCAGCACTTCAAATACGCCCACGCGGCCTTGGTAGCCAGTGTGATTACAACTTGCGCAGCCTCGCCCACGGTAGAAGCGCAGTTGCTTGACATCTTTTTTTAGATACCGTTTTAGATCAATTTGCTTTGCTAAATCTGCCAATGCCGTGCCACTCATGGTTTCACTCATCAAACACTGGCTGCAAATTTTACGCACCAGGCGCTGACCGACCGCAATGTTCACCGTGGATGCCGCTAAGTATGGTTCTACGGCCATATCTAATAAGCGCGGCAAGGTGGTGGCCGCATCATTGGTGTGCAGGGTGGAGAGGACCAGGTGGCCGGTCATGGCAGAATTTACGGCGATACCAGCAGTTTCTTCATCACGAATTTCCCCAATCATGATGATATCTGGATCTTGCCGCACAATTGAGCGTAACCCCGCCGCAAAGGTTAAATTGGTGGCTGAATTCACTTGAATTTGGTTAATCCCAGTAATGGCGTATTCTACCGGATCCTCAATGGTGGAGATATTGACCTCACGCCGATTTAGAATTTTTAAAAAAGCATACAACGTAGTGGTTTTTCCTGAACCAGTTGGCCCGGTGACTAAAATCATCCCTTGCGGACGCTTGAGATATTTTCGCACCCGCACAATATCTTGCTCACCAAATCCGATATCTTCCAAAGCATACTGTCTTGATCGACTGGACAGCAACCGCAGCACAGCTTTTTCGCCTTCCGCCACGGGGAGAACCGACACCCGGA
>AMFJ01033185.1_pt1 | contig 11918 bp, 10 predicted proteins | sample 427208 | NCBI WGS metagenome assembly AMFJ01 (sample SAMN02954298, study PRJNA114691) | groundwater metagenome | biome: aquatic; feature: subsurface aquifer; material: sediment; isolation source: subsurface aquifer sediment | place: USA: Rifle, CO | collected 2008-08
GATGTACATGCATGCGGTTTTGTCTCCACCCTTGCAGCCATCACACTTGGAAGGATCTACATAACTTGGCATTCAACTACCTCCTCAGTTTTGTATTAACTGTTGTGATCCTGAACCGACAGGACCCACTTAAACTATTTACAACAAAAAACACTTGTTCACCTTCGCTCCAAACAAGCGCAGGCAAGCAAGTAATACTACTAAAAAATCTTAAAATATTCGGCCAGTCACCAGACCTTAAGACTGAATGACTACTCATTTTTCTCAAGAGTTTCTTTTAATTGGTTGCCTGATAATTGTCAAGAAAATTCAACAACGCCGGAGGTACGCCTAATTGTAGTCATTGCGCACAATAACCTCTCGCGGCCTTGCCCCATCCGCTGGTCCGACGACCCCTTCTTTTTCCATCATCTCGATCATTCGCGCAGCCCTGTTGTACCCTACCCGCAACCTTCTTTGAACCATTGATATCGAAGCTTGCCCGGTTTGGGTCACCAGCGCTACCGCTTCATCGTAACGTTCGTCCGATTCCTCTTCCTCGCCGATACCGTTCGAATCTTCGTCATTTTCTATTTCCTGCATCATGGCATCGTCGTAGGAAGAATTACCCTGCTTCTTCCAGAACTCTACAATATCGGAAGTTTCCTTCTCTGAGATATAGGCGCCATGAATCCGTTTGATATGGGATGTGCCCGGAGCCAGGAAGAGCATATCGCCCGCCCCCAAAAGATGTTCGGCGCCGGAGGTGTCGAGTATGGTGCGCGAATCGATTTTCGATGAGACCTTAAAGGAGATCCTCGTCGGAAAGTTTGCCTTGATAAGACCGGTCAAGACATCGACGGAGGGTCGTTGGGTTGCCAAAATCAAGTGGATTCCAGCCGCTCTTGCCATCTGGGCAAGACGGGCGATGGCCGTCTCGACCTCCTTCGAAGCGACCATCATAAGATCGGCAAGTTCATCGACTATCACCACGATATAGGGGAGTTTTTCACTATTCACCTGGTTGTATGAATCAAAACTCTTCACCCGGGCCTCCTCCAGCAATCGATAGCGACGTTCCATTTCCCGGACGGCCCAGTTAAGCGCCCGTGCCGCAAGTTTGGGGTCCACCACGACAGGATGGAGGAGATGAGGAATGCCCTCATATCCCGAAAGTTCGATTCTCTTGGGATCGACCATAAGAAATCGCACCTCTTCGGGAGTGGCATTGTAGAGAATCGAAGCAATGATGGTATTGATGCCAACGCTTTTGCCGGCTCCCGTGGCTCCGGCAATCAAGAGATGCGGCATCTTCGCGAGATTTGCCATTGCCAGGTTACCCACCACATCGAGTCCCAGGGCAATGGACAACTTATGGGAGTGTTCGCGATAGGTCTCGGCCGCGATGAGCTCGCGGATATAGACTATTTGTCTCAGCTCATTGGGAATTTCGATACCCAAGGCGGCCTTGCCCGGTACCGAACCGACCACGCGCACCGACTGGGCCTTCAACCCCAAAGCGAGATCATCGGCAAGTCCGACTATTTTATTGATCTTGACCCCGGGAGCAGGTGAATACTCATACGTAGTCACCACCGGTCCAGGGGAAATTCCGACGACCGTGCCAAAGACGCCAAAATTTTTCAATTGCTGTTCCAGCTGCTTGGAGATCTTGTAATAGACCTCATTATCGATCTTTTTTTGAACCTGATTTCCTTTGCTTAAAATGGTCAGCGGTGGCAAACGCCAGTCGCCTCTGGCAACGGGTTTGGCGGCAAAGGCCAGATCCGCGGCGGTCTCTTTAACGATAGGCGCCGGTTCCTTGACTTCAGGAACGGCTGCGGTAAGCAAAGCCTGTGATTCGACGGCAACTCTCTCCGATCCTGCGGTGCCCATGTCGATTTTGCTGTTCACCCCACTGCGCATTTTCTCCTTTGCCTGATCCGGATTATGTTGCAGAATTTGCCGGCATTGCCCTGGCAGTTGCCACACCAGCACCATCAACTGGTAAGGTGAAAATTGGGTCGAAACCATCAGCGACATCAAGAAAATCAGGATGAAAACAAGTATGGTCCCTCCATCGCCGACGACGGAATTCAACAGAGAAAACCCAGTTTTCCCGAGAAAACCGCCGGCATTAAAATACGTTGGATCCTTGATCACCAGCGATGAAAGCAAGCCGCAAAAGGAGATAACGGCACCGGTCAAACCGGCAATTATCTGCGGCAACCGGTCAAACGACATTTTGGGACCAAAAAAGAGAAAGGAGAGCAGCAGCAGAAGAGTCGGCAGGAGATAGGCTCCCAGACCGGTAAAACCAAACAGACCCATGGCAATCAGCTGACCTATCTCGCCGCACCAGTTTCCTTTGATTTTGAGACTTACGGAAATAAGACTGAGAAAAAGAAAGAGAGAGACGAATATCCCGAAAACTGCCAGAGCTTCCTGCTTCAACCCCGGTCGAGAGCTTTCCAATTTTTGTACCATGATGCTTCTGCCACTCCTGATTTTTGCATATACTCTGATATTCCGGTCACAACATGTACAAGGAATTCAACGGAAATGCAAGGAGTGGCGACAGCGGGCTTCTCAGGAACGCTCCAGTTTGCCTTTTACGGAGTCCAGTACTCCGTTGATGAATTTGGGCGAATCTTCACCGGCGAACCGTTTGGCTATCTCGACGGCTTCGTTTATGGCAACCTGCGCGGGCACATCTGCTCGCTCAAGCATCTCAAATACAGCAATTCGCAGAAGATTTCTTTCAGTCGGGGCGATACGCTCCAGACGCCAATTCGTCGCCGCCTCGCTGATCAACAGATCCAGACGGACAATCTCTGCCGAAACTCCCTGCAAAAGCTCAAGCGCGTAGGGGCGAGCCTTTTTGTTCACCTGGAAGAGTGAACAAAAGAGCTCGAAACGTTCGGCGAGGTCATACCCATATTGTTGATCAGGGCCGAGAGTAAAGTCCTCCTGGTAGAGGAACTGGAGAGCTACCTCCCGTGAATTACGGCGTGTACCCATGAATTACCAGCAAAAATTAAATTTTAATGGAGCGATTCCATCAGGTTCGCCATTTCAATCGCGGCGACAGCCACATCGGCGCCCTTGTTGCCGGCCTTGGTGCCACTCCGCTCGATGGCCTGTTCGATGGTTTCCGTGGTCAAGACCCCGAAAAGGACCGGGACTCCGGTTTCAAGCCCTGCCTGCGCGGTACCCTTCGACACTTCGCTGACGACTACGTCAAAATGAGGTGTCGCCCCACGGATCACCACGCCCAAAACAATCACCGCGTTATATTTCTGCGATCCGGCGAGACGCTTGGCGACGAGGGGAATTTCAAGCGCCCCCGGCACCCTGACGACATCGATATCATCACCGAGGGCTCCGGACCGAAGCAGGCTGTCAAGAGCTCCTTCCAGGAGTTTTTCACTTAAAAATGAATTGAACCTTGCAACCACGATTGCGAACTTCTTACCATCCGCCTTGAGATTTCCTTCAATGAAATTTGCCATACCCTCACACCTAGAATAATAAAAAATGGTCAAGCCGCTTGCCGGCACGGATCAATCGTCGACCTCGATAAGATGGCCCATCCGGTCCCGTTTGCACAACAGGTATTCCTTGTTTTCCTTGCCCGCGGGCATCTCCAGGGGATACCTCGCGACAACCTCGATACCGTATCCTTCAAGTCCAACGATCTTTTTGGGATTATTGGTCAGGATTGCCATCTTCTTCACCCCGAGATCCCGAAGAATCTGGGCGCCGATGCCATAATCACGCAGATCGCTTTTGAACCCCAGCCGATAGTTCGCCTCGACGGTATCAACCCCCTCCTCGTCCTGCAGACAATAGGCCTTGAGCTTGTTGATGAGCCCGATGCCGCGGCCCTCTTGTCGCATATAGAGAACTATCCCGCATCCCTCCTGTTCGATCATCTGCATTGCCGCATTCAACTGCAGTCCGCAGTCGCAACGCGAAGACCCGAAGACATCACCGGTAAGGCATTCGGAATGGACTCGAACGAGAACCCGCTCGGCCTTGCTGATATCGCCCTTGACAAGGGCGATATGTTCAAGGTTATCCACCTTATTGGAGTAGACTACCGCCTTGAACTCTCCGGCATGCTCAGTCGGCACGCGAGCCTCGACTTCCCTTTTCACCAGGGTATCTTGACGGAGCCTGTAGGCGACGAGATCGGCTATGGTGGCTATTTTCAAATCATGTTTGGCAGCGAATTTTTCGAGATGCTCCATTCGAGCCATTGTCCCGTCTTCATTCATGATCTCGCAAATAACTCCGGCAGGCCGCAACCCGGCGAGCCGGGAAAGATCCACGGACCCTTCGGTCTGACCGGTCCGGACCAGAACTCCTCCATCTTTTGCCCGAAGCGGAAATATATGCCCGGGACTCACCAGATCAGCGGGTTTTGCGTTCGGATCGACGGCCACCTGCACAGTCCGCGCCCGGTCTGCCGCGGATATACCCGTGGACACCCCGGATCTTGCTTCGATGCTGATGGTGAAACCCGTGCCGTATGGCGACGTATTATTGTTGACCATCATTGGCAGACCCAGCCGGTCGACCAACTCGCCGCTGAGTGTCAGACAGATCAGACCTCGTCCATGCATTGCCATGAAATTGATGGCTTCAGCACTGACCATCTCGGCTGCCATATAAAGATCGCCCTCATTTTCACGGTCCTCGTCGTCCACCAGAATGACCATTTTCCCGGCCTTGATATCCGCAATAACCTCTTCAATAGAACTGACAGCCATAATCTAACTCACACGCATTGAAATTTGAATTGACTCATCCCTGTCCCGAAATTACATAAAACCATTTCTTGCCAGAAATCCGGGATTGATGCCTTCACCCCTGTCAGGGGTATCCGACTGTGTCCTTGGCGACAACAGTTTCTCAACATATTTTCCGATCAGATCGACCTCGATATTGACTTTACCTCCAACTTTCAGGGCGCCAAGGGTCGTTACCTTCAAGGTGTGCGGAATGATCGACACGGAAAAAATCCCAGTCCCGCAACTGTTGACCGTAAGACTCACCCCGTCGATGGTAATCGACCCTTTTTCAATAATATACCGTCCCTGAGCCGCCGGCACGGAAAAGGAAAAAAGTGTATACTTGCCAATTTCCTTCCGGCTGGAAACTGTGGCCATACAGTCGACATGGCCGGAGACCAGATGCCCGCCGAGACGGTCCGAAAGCCTGAGGGCCCGCTCAAGATTGACATGATCGCCGGGACCAAGCGCACCGAGCTTTGTCCGCGAAAGGGTTTCCGGTGAAACATCGGCACTGAATCTGCTTCCGTGAATTCTGTATGCCGTCAAACAAACGCCGCTTACGGCGATCGATTCGCCTTCCTCGGGATCGGTCAGCGCAAAACCGGCTTCGAGGTCAAAGACAATACCGCCGCCTGCAGTACGCCTGCCGGCAATCGTCCCGATTCCTGCTATGATCCCTGTAAACATACTCTCAATGCCCGTTGCCCTCAGGAATTGCCTGCCGCCAGCTCAGTCGCTTTTTTCAGATATCCGGCCGCGATAGTGTCGTGCCGGAAATTTTTATGAATCGCCGCTATCGTCCGGTACGTATCGGCGGCCTTTTCCCGCTGGCCACCGCTGATATATATTTCCGCCATCTCATCGAGAGTCGTTACCGACCCCTGCGGATCACGGTTATCCTGATAATGACCAAGCATGTCCAGGCAGATGGCAATAGCCTTATCATACTGCTTAAGTCCCTTTTGTGCCGCAACAATCTGTTTCGAAACGGCAAGAATGCTCATCCGATCATTGGCCTTTTCGCATATGGCCAGGGCACGCTCATAGTTCTTGAGAGCGCTGGCAAATTCCTGCCGGGCAAGACAGGCGTTGCCGAGTTGATTGCAGGCGTTGGCAACTCCCGCTTCATCCCCTTTTTGCTCATATCCGACCAGGGCATTGTGCAGTGCCACTGCCGCCAGGCTGTATTCCTGCTGGTCGAGAAACCGTTTGCCCTCTTCATATTCTTTTGTTACCGGATCCTTCGGTCCATCGGCCTTTCCGCCGCCGAGCGGGCCGATCGAATCCAGGGATTGCAACGCTGTTTTGCTCATTCTGAGTTCCCTCCGTGTATCGCACGCAGTGCCTCGGATGTCGCCAGAGCGACTGTCGAAGTCACCAGCCGGCCCTCCCGGCAGTACGTAAATTCTTCATGATCATCGCCGAGCGGCATAAGCTGCAGCGCAGCCTCGGTAGCTCTGATCCGCCCCATAAGCCTTACCAGCTGGCCTCGCACCTGAGCCTCGGGATGCTGCAGAAAATGGAAGAGATTATAAAACGGGGTATTGCGGATCAGATCGGGCCGCCTCTCGGCAATTTCCGCAAGCGCCCACAGGGCTTGATTGCGCGTCGACGGTTCCTTGATATGGTTCAGCAGGTGGCGGGTAAATGCACCGAAGATATCGGGACGCAGGGCCACGATATAGCCGATCGTCTCGACCATGCCCCAGGGAGTTGCCGCCGAATCGGAACAGGCTTCGAAAAGCCGGTGCAGCAGCTCGGAGACCGGCCCCGGTTCACGGGTAGACGTTCTGGCCGTAACCCGCCCGATAACCCAGGCCACCTGCCAGCGTTTAGCCTCCGCCGGATCGTAAAGCAATCTCTGCATCAGTCTGAGAGTCTTTTTGTCATCGAAGCAGAGGGCAACAAGGGTGTCGATATCTTCGAGTTCAACCAGTTCCCGCACCAGAGACTTGTCTGCCTTGCGACGGATTCGTTTTGCATCCGGTGCGGGTTCGATGGTGACATGGTCTGAGACCTTATCCTTATTGCGCAGTGAAGGAACACTGTTCTCGAGAATCTCGCCTTTCTTCTCTTTGATTCTCCTGGCAATTTCCCGGGCATCGGTATGCAGCCGGACAAAGTACAAAACACCGCGCACAGCCCGGCCATCGATATTTTTGGTTGCGACAACCTGATGGGCGCTCTCATCGTAATTCTCGATGCGCCCGGTCAGATAATCGTCTTCCGGCATCAGTTCCCAGGCAAAATCGGCGTTGTCGTCACAGGCATAGACCAAAGTTTCGACAATTGCCGCCCCGATATTGTGGCCGGTAGCATCGCAGCAATAGACTGCCCCGCACTGGCAGCGGCCCACTGGAAATTCGCTCATCTTGCGGGTGGGAGCATCTGTTGCACGGCCTACCTTTTGACCGCAGAACGGACACCACGGACGAACTTTTATCTTTTCTTGAACCATGAATTACTCACTTTCCAAAAGCAAATTTCGGGCCTTATCCCAATTTTTCCTGAAGCCTTGCCACGAAATTATGATCCACCGAATATCCCAGTTCCCGGGCCTTCTCCATGTGGATTTTTGCCTCCGAAAAGTCCCCGCAGAAATACAGCGCTACGGCCAGATTGTTATGGCCGAGGGGGGAATCGGGATCCAGTTCCAGACCCTTCCGAGCTGCCAAGACCGCCCGGGCGTCTTCTCCTTTCATCGTCAGGACCGACGTCAGGTTCATCCAGGCGCTGGCCAGTTGCGGATTTTGTTTAATAGCTTTCTCATAGGCGGCAATGGACTTTTCAAATTCACTGCGCTGCTGCCAGATCAACCCCAGATTGGCATGAGCCTGAGCGCTTTCGGGGTTGACGGACAGGGCCTGCTCGTTCAACTCCTGGGCCTTGTCCAAATTCCCCTGGCCGAAATATATCGCCCCGAGATTGATCATGCTCTCACTGCCGAGATTATCGAGTTCAATTGCCTTTTCCAGTGCTTTGATAGCCTCGGCGGTTCGCCCGGCTTTCATGTAGACCAGTCCAAGATGATGAAATGCCATAACGGACTTGGGATGTTCTTTGCATTTTTTTTCCAACTCTTCAATAACTTTAGGCAGATCTTCCTGCAACTCTTCAGACATAACTTCCCTCTATATGGTTGATAGCGTCAATCGGCAGCAATTCCAGTGTGCTGTCTGTCTATGCGACAAGGTCCCGACACTTCCTTTTTATTGTCATTTTTCTTGTTTTTTCCTCGCTGACCAACGAGCACCTGCTCACGAGCGCCTACACTATAGACACCTTGAGCTTACTTGCAACAAGAAAACTAAGTATTGAATCGTTCGGCGCAGAAAAGAACAAGCTCGTTCTGCTGCTCGGCAAGCACCTGCTTGGCAATCAGGACATCCTTGGCAATCTGTTCGGCAAGCTCCTTTGGTCCGGAAAATCTTCTTTCACCGCGGAGAAATTTGAGCAGATTCACCTTGATCGGTTTCCCATAGATATCTTGTGAAAAATCAAATATATGCGTCTCGGCAACCAGCTGTTCTTCACCAAAGGTCGGATTATAGCCGATATTGAGAATTCCTCCGTAACTGTCCCCGTTGCATATTACCTGGGTCACATACACCCCATGCTTAGGAACCAGATCTTCCTCGTTAAACTTCAAGTTGGCGGTGGGAAAGCCTATTACCGGGCCTCCGCGCTGCTTGCCGACCTGGACGGTGCCGCGGATCTGGTAAAAGCGGCCGAGCAGCTCCCTGGCCGCCGACATGTCGCCCTCACGCACCAGCTCCCGGATCTTTGAGGAACTGACCAGTTTGTTGTGCACATAGAAAGCATCGACCACCGTCACCGGAAACCCATATATTTCCCCCTGTCTCTTCAGGAAATCGATGTTCCCGCTCCGTCCCTTGCCGAAGGCATAATCGTACCCTACCACCAGTTCCTTCACCCCCAGACTTTTCACGAGCAGGGAGGCAACAAACTCATCGGCCGGAGTCTTGGCGAACTCTCTGGTAAAGGGGATAATCAACAAAACATCAATCCCGGCCATGGCAATAAGCTCAATTTTCTGTTCGCAGGTCGAGATGAGCTTGATGCCGCCCGGCAGCAAAACCTGAAGCGGATGCGGATCAAAGGTAATGGCGACGCTGGTCCCGTTTACGGATCGAGCCTTCCGCATCACCGTATCAAAGAGCTGGCGATGACCGCAATGGACACCGTCAAAATTGCCGATGGTGACGCAAGCATTGGGGAAATCCTGCGAAATATCTGAAATGTTTCTATAAATCTTCATAATTACGGCATCGTTAGTTTTTTTTATTTTATCCCGCCAAGAAAGTCTTGACAAAAAACCGCGCAGGAAGCATATTCAAGCGCGTTGCCGAAGTGGCGGAATTGGTAGACGCGCTAGGTTCAGGGTCTAGTTGGGGTTTCCCAGTGAAAGTTCGAGTCTTTTCTTCGGCACCATCTTAAAAATCAAGGGGCTACAGATAATTTCTGTAGCCCCTTTTTTTTGTCCGCAGGATCTGCAACTTCACTCCGCCGATCTGCAAGAGGTACCTCCGGGCAACAGCTGTTTAACTGTGACCAAGCAGCGTCATAATTTAGCATGGCTGTTTGTCTTTCACCCATATCGAAGCTCTTTTCCAAAAATTGTGCCGATTCCAAGACGCCGGCCGGTTGAGTTCTTTCACCTTTTCCTCTAAAACCCAGGATTGGCATTATACTCAAAGACCTTAGTATTGCCACTAGGGAATATACAATCGGGTTTTGCCACATGTCCGGAGGCGCCCTCCGGCTACCTGTTTTTACTCCAAAGCAAGACGGAAAAGGGTAACGGCTGCCCACCCGGCATCATTCACCATCCGGCCGCGGCCTGGACGTTGTCAGGATATGGGCCATTATCATCACAAATCCTTATGCATAACTCAAGTCATCATGAAAACTGGAGCGCAATTTCTCCGCCCTTTACATCGCAATCGAGATTGGATCTTCATGAAATCAGGAGCATTTTGGCTGGAGAATTTTCTCCGGCAATTGCCATCTAAAACTTGACGATGGTCCTAATAATTCCTATTATGCCTGAGTTTGGAGGATCTGAGGAGTCAGCTAAGATCCTCATAATGGTGTGAACCAACCTAGCATAATTGAAGGAGTGAAGAATGCTTGAACTGAAAAAAGGAGAGGATATTCTCGCGGTTGTTGGTGGGGTCACCAATATTGCCGAAGCAAGAAAAGTATTTACCGATAAGCTGGATACCGTCAATCTCAAGAAACTGTCACTGATTCAGAATGAAGAGGCGCTGATTAAGGTCGCCAACGCCATTATGATGGGTCAGCCTGACAGCGTTTTTATCAATACCGGCTCAAAAGAAGACGTTCAATGGATCAGGGAGTATTCACTCAGGAGAGGCGAAGAGAGGAAACTCGCCAAGGAAGGCCATACCATCCACTTCGATCTCCCGCAAGACCAGGCCAGATTGGTCAACCAGACCTATTACATCGTCAATCAGGGAGAAAAAATGAGCTCCCTGGCAAAAACCGTTCTTCGCGGCGAGGCTCTCGATTACGTTAAAAAATTCATGCCTGGCATTATGGCCGGCATGACGATGATTGTAGGGTTCTACAGCAGGGGACCTGTTGGCGCCAAGGCGGCCATCCCGGCAATCGAGATGTCCTCATCGGGCTATGTTCTCCACTCCGCCGAACTGCTCTACCGCAACTGTTTTGAACATTTTGATGCGGAAGCCAAACGCGCCGGACTCTTCTTCACCAATGTCCATGCCCAGGGCAACAACACCCCTGAAGATGTCCCCAACGCCCGCATTTTTATGGATAGAAGCTGGATGACAACCTTCGCGACCTTCTGCACGTACGCCGGCAACACCCTGTTGCTGAAGAAAGGCAACCACCGCTTCAGTGTCGACTATGCGACCTATTACAAGGTTGAAGAGCAACTCTCGGAACATATGTTTATCACCGGCATGACCGGCCCGGGCGGGAGGAAGACATTCTTCGCCGGAGCCGCGCCTTCCGGTTGCGGGAAAACCACTACCGCCATGGTGGGAAGCGATTTCATCGGCGATGACCTTGCCCAGATGTGGATTGACAAAAACGGCGTGCTGCGGGCCATTAATCCGGAAAAGGGTATTTTCGGCATCGTCGAGGATGTCAACCGGGAGGGCGACCCGCATCTGATGAAATGTCTGCGGGGAGACGGCACCGAGGTTATATGGTCCAATGTCCTTATTGCCGACGGCATGCCCCATTGGGTTGGCAACGGCGAGGAACATCCGGCCAGCGGCGTGAATTTCCAGGGTGAATGGTTCAAAGGAAAGACCGATGCCGGCGGCAAGCCCGTCCCGATGTCCCACAAGAATTCCCGATGCACGCTGGTTGCCTCGGCGATCGCCAACCACGCCACCGAATTATCGGAATCGCCTGCCGGGGCGCCGGTTAAGGTTATCACCTATTCAGGCAGGGATGGCGACACCATGCCGCCCGTCTGGGTTGCCAAAAATGCCAACGAGGGCGTTGCAATCGGCGCCTCAATCGTCTCAAAAGCAACCGCCACGGAAGTGGGCGCCACGGGTGTCAACAGACAGCCGTGGGCGAACGCGCCCTTTATTCCCGGCGCCCTGGCCGATTATATGAAGGCGCAGTTTGCCTTCTTCAACTCGGCCAAATTCACCGACGCCACCCGCCCGGTTATGGCAGGATTAAACTACTTCCTCACCTCCGGCAATCGCGGGGGAAGCGGCGATAAACTGCTCGGCGAGAAAAAGGATGTCAAGGTCTGGCTGGGCTGGCTCGAGCTTTTTGCCAACGGCGATGTGGAGGCGATCTCAACACCCATCGGCTATCTGCCGAAATACAATGACCTGGTCGGATTGTTCAGAACCATCGACAAGGAATACCCTCGATCTTTGTATGACCAGCAGTTTAGTCTCTATATCGACAAAATTGTCGATCGCATCGATCTGCAGCGCAATGCTTACAGTAAAGAGGCGGAAATACCCGCCACGCTTTTCGAGGTATACGAAAAGCAGAAGAACGAGTTATTGCAGCTGAAAGAAAAATTCGGTCCTATTGTCTCGACGGAAAAATTTGTTTGATGCACCTTCTAGTTGCTGCCCGGCTTCCCTGAAGTCCGGG
>AMFJ01030971.1_pt1 | contig 11916 bp, 16 predicted proteins | sample 427208 | NCBI WGS metagenome assembly AMFJ01 (sample SAMN02954298, study PRJNA114691) | groundwater metagenome | biome: aquatic; feature: subsurface aquifer; material: sediment; isolation source: subsurface aquifer sediment | place: USA: Rifle, CO | collected 2008-08
AAGGGCACGATAGTGTTGATTGCCCCGATTTCAACTGGAATGACGCAACTCAAGACGAAGCCTGTTGCTTGTTGAAAGGTGCTGATGGTGTTGGCGATGGAATGATGAACATCGGACAGCGTCATGTCGGCGGCAGCATCCGGTGAACCCATCATGGCAAGTACGCAGCAGTTTGTTGCGCCGTCATATTCTTGTACGGGAATGGCACCGCTCCAACCGGTAGCCTCAAATTCTTTGATGATATTCACCGCATCGAGATAGCTTCCACCGCCACCGCTGGCCAGGATTGCAGCACCTGCAGCAATATACTTAAGATCAGCAATCCCATAGTAATCATTGACCATACTATCCTCACTCCATAATTTTTCCAACATTGACTCTCCCTAAATCGAACTGTTTTAGCAAGCGGCTGAAGCTTGCTAAAACCGACAAAAGTAAGATATTAGGTGGTTAGCCATCGCTCTCTATTCAATCAACGCTTCATGGTGATTTGAATCGTATCTTTTTCCAGCCGTACACGCAAGGCCGCCGACAGCTCTCCGTCGTGTTCATGTCGGGTTATCAGCTTTTCGGGTCTTTAGATACTCGTCTAATACGAGGAAAGGGGTCGGGAAAAAGAAAAAGCCGAACACCATGTAAGCGTCCGGCTTCTTTACTGATAAATGGTCGGGGCGGTGTGATTCGAACACACGACCTCCTGCTCCCAAGGCAGTATAATGGTTCGTCCGACAGAATCCAACGGCATCCAGAGTCTCAATATTTTCTATCAAAAAATCATTGCGTTAGTTTGAATATTTTATATCTTGTGTCTAAGAAGACACGATATTGTCCAGCATCATCTTGTGCATTTGCTGCACTTATTTTGCACTTATTTTTTCAGACAGCGATGACGGAATCAAGAAAGAAATTCTCAACCGACAGGGAAGTTGCCTCGCTTTCTCCTCTTCCCGGTCAGAAACAGACAGAATTTTTCCACAAGAGCAAACCAGGCCTGATTTTGCGAGTTGGCCAAAAGAAAAAGGTTTGGGTGATTGCTTATACAGTTGACGGAAAGAGACGAAAGTACACACTGAAGGAAGGATATCCCGAAATCGGACTGGGGGAAGCAGTAAAAATTTACAACGAAATCAAGGCAAAAGCTATTAGCGGAGATGACCCGCTTGCTGAGAGGGTCAAACAGAAGACTGTGCCGACCATCGGCGATGTCATGGATCATTATTTTGCGGAGACTTCCATGGCTCCCAAAACACGATCAGAAAGTTTACGACTCAGCAACAAGGATATCATTCCTGCTCTGGGAAACAAGAAAGCCATTGATCTGACAAGACAGGATGTTAAGGCTCTACACAGAAGCATTGTTGAACGAGGCGCAGCCGTGGCGGCAAACCGAACAGTTGAGCTTCTTCGTCGCGCGTTCAACTGTGCGTACAGCGAGGAACTGATTGATACCAACCCCTTTCCTAATCTTAAAAAAATTCAGGGATTCGAGTCTCCTCGTGACAAGGTGTTAAAAGATTGTGAAATCAAAGCCCTCTGGACTACTTCAGAAAAAGAAAGCCCCAACATGAAGGACATTTTGCGGTTATTATTACTCCTCGGCCAACGATCCATGGAAACAATGTCGATGGCTGTTGGCGATATTGACCAGACAAGGCGGGAATGGACCGTTCCTGCGAACCGGACCAAAACAGGAAAAGTAAATGTGGTGCCGCTACCGGAAATGGCCTGGCGCATAATCAAACCACGGCTGACCAACCCGAAATGGATCTTCCCATCTCGTCATAATGTTACCCGAATCGGCGCCAAAGGCGATGGCCATTCGAAAAGCACAAAAGACGCTCGGCGTCGACTGAGTCAAATGACTGGAATTAACAACTGGACTGCACATGATTTGCGAAGAACGTGCCGAACCATAATGGCTCGTGAGGGCGTACCGCCTCATGTCGCAGAACAAGTGTTGGGGCACGTTCAATCGGGCATTGAAGGCGTGTATGATCAGCATTCCTACATCCGTGAGAAACGCCAGGCCCTGGAAAAAGTTGAGGAAGCTATACGAAAGCTCTTAGTGGTCTGCGAATAATCGGCCATGCAGCGAATTCAGAATCTCCCGACATTCTCCATCACACCACACCATTGAAGATTAAAAAAACGCTACCCTGACTCATCCAGTTCGAAGATTAATGGAGAATTGGAGCGGAAATTTCTCCAAGAACCCTTAGGCGGGCACTGGAGATACTAAAGGACAGAGAGTGAATTTGTCTTTTATGAGTAATAAGGAGTCATAAATGGCCGATGGCCGGCAGCAATGGCGGGATACTGAACGAACGGTTGATATTAGCTTTTCTACTGAGCCCCGCCGGAGGCACATCGCTTTGACCCATTCCACCGGCAGACCTCACACGGCGGTGCACCGGATGAGACGATGGATATCCTCCACCCGCCAGGCGGTGATACGCGGCCCGAGCTTGACCGGACGGGGGTATCGTCCTGATTTGACCCCAGCCCACCAGGTGCTTCTGGAAACGGGAATCAATGCGGGGACTGGGGGATAGGCCTTGGGATCGCCCACAATCTGGGGCAGGCGCAGAAAGCCGATTTCCGGTAGGGTACTCATGGCGATGTTCTTTTCTTAGAATTCTAGGTTTTTGTACATTTTGGTTGTCTACAGGTATATTTTTCGCTCCTGGACCTAAAACCTTTACAAACTAAATCGAGAGTTCAAGGCCGAAGCTCTCTCGGCTAAACTTTTCACTTCCGGGCTTACACACATTTCTATACCTTCACGAACTGTTATGGCCATTATAGCTCCACCTATCATTTACCGCGATGTGGATCGCGGTAATGACGTTTGTGGATCATATTTCTCGCCTTATGAGCCACAAATCTTTAATGCTCTGGATATGTAAAAACAGCAGGGCGGGCGCCCCCCTCAGCTCACGCCGACAAAAAAGTCCATCCAGTTCCTGAGATGAACTGGATGGACAGTAGTAGTTCAGACACCTACCCAAGGTCAGAAAAAAACATCTCCGAAAAAGATGTTAAAAAAAATCAGCGCTTCAAATCGTTGGACTCATTCCGGGCTCAATCAAACATCTTGAAAGGTCGAACGATTTTCCCCTTGGCGCCTCGCCATTGATCCTGCGAAAGTTTTACGCAGATTTTTTTGTATACTTTGCATCATTATCTAGTCTTTCCTCAAAATCAACGAGCTTTGATTCCATAGCAGCCATACGATTTCGCAGGCCGAGGTTTTCTTCGTTGATTTTGATAGAATTGTGGAACGTATCAATAAGACCAACCAACAGATCACTATAACTAGTACCTGATTCCAAAATCTCCAACACCTTCACTATCCTACTGGAAAAACTCGACGGATCGCCTCCTCCTTTTCGTAATCTTTGATAATCAATGACTTCCTTAACCTCCTGCACCGTCTCAGCAACTTCCAAATGTTTTACGGCGGATTTATCCATTCTTTGACCTTTGCCGGATGCCAGTCCATCTTGCTCCTCGAGAAGACACCTGCCGAGAGCAAGCATGTCCTCGTAATCCAAATTGAAGTGAGTAGTGATTTTGTCTCGAATCTCATCAGACCCGGGCTTTCGACCTTTCACGATGGCATTGAGATAACCACGGTCGATCCCTTGCTGATTCGCAAGACGTGTTTGAGCCCCCCGACCCTCTTTGGCAAGAAGGTGGGTCAGCGCGGTACGGAATTGTTTTGAAACTGATTGAGCCATAGGTCTATAATAGAGCGAACGGTCTATTTAAACAAGAAAAAATATCAATCACATGGTGTTTTTTGACTTTTTCCATTGACATTCAGCCCATTTTGAACAAAAAATTGCCCTATGAGTGCTAACAAAAAGAAGACAACCCAGAAAGAAATAGCAAAAATGGCCAACATTGGACCTGACTTCTTCAGTCATATCATTCGAGGCAGACGACGTTGTCCCAGAGACGTAGCCGTCCGACTCGAGAAGGTGACCGGCATCGACAGGACAACCTGGGTCTGGGGAAATTCCTTGGAAATCAGGCTCGCCGTCGAAGAGGCATGCAGAAAATGATCCATGATAATGCCATCACAATAGACGAAGCGGCCAAATTAGTCAAATGCAGTTCCCACACCATTCATCGCGCCATTAAGAAAGGTGACCTAATAGCCTACAAACCAGGAAAAGTAGTAATGCTCTTGGAGCAAGACTTTGCCGACTGGTTCAAGAGCAAGCAGACACAAACGGTGAGAGCAGGAAGACCTCGCCGTCGCATCGAAGTCCACAGCAGAAATTGAACAAACTGATATTGGCAGAGAAGTGAAACAACCGATTCGCAAGCAACTCCTCCTTAGCGAAATCCCAGTTGTCAAGCCGAACGTTACTGCTAAAGAGCCCTTCTCTACGCCCTCCTCAGAATTGCGACCGAAAAACCAGGAACTTGAAGACATTCCTCTCCTTCCGGATTGGCCGAAAGACACTCGGGGCGCACCTAACATGTGCCTCCGTTCCGCCCTCTTCGGCCTTATCCAAAGGGGGAAACGCAGGGCGGTCAAGGGCGAAATCATAGCCGCCGTAAAAGGTCTCGATATTCGTTATACCGGCTGGCAACTCGATCAGGGTGATTTCGATGTCCTGGTCCAGGCGCTTCATCTGCAAAAACATTCCGTCAGCATCACTGCCAATCAATACACCCAATTCAAAGTAAAAGGATTTCTCAATGCAATAGGTCGTCAACCTGGAAAATCAGGCCGCGAATGGCTGAAAGATTCTTTCCGTCGCCTGACAGCTACTGCGATGGAGGTCAACGTTGAAATCAAACACAGATATATGACGGACACTTTCTCATATGTGGGGTCGCTCATCGACGAATTTTACTACAGCGAACAAGAGCGGGAATATTTTTTGAAAATCAATCCAAAACTCGCATCGCTTTTCGATGCCGGCTGGACGCAATTGCAATGGCAACAGCGGCTCCGACTGAAGACTGACCTGGCAAAATGGCTGCATGGTTTTTATGCCAGCCACAGGGATCCTTTCCCTATCAAGGTAGTCACCTACAGGCACATCTCCGGCTCAAGTTGCGGCAGACTTTCCGATTTTCGGGGCAAACTCTGTTCGGCTCTCGAAGAACTGCTTGCTGCTGGCATCCTGACCTTTTGGGAAATAGATCACGAAGACAAGGTTCAGGTCCAAAAATCCAATCAAGGGGGCATAGCGGTCGCAGAGAGGGGGCATAACAGTCGCAACGGATGGGCATAGCGGTCGCAATGGGGAGGCATAGCGGTCGTAACCGGGGGGCATAACAGTCGCAATAGGGGGCATAGAGGTCGTAGCAAGGGAGGCATAGCAGTCGCAGCAAGGGGGCATAACGGTCGCAATAGGGATGGCCAAAATCCTCAAAAGTCAATGAAATTACAGGAATTCAGAGCAACAGCTGGAACCGTCTAATCATCTTTAATCTGTATTTAATCAAAGGAAAAGCGGCTAAGAGGGAGGAGGCTGAAGCAAAATGACACTACCCACATCAACCGGCAAGGACACCCGAGAAACATGGAACATCGCTCTGCAATGGGTATCCGCCAATCAAAAATTCATCAGAAAGGTTGCCGCCCCCTATATGAGACACATGGCGGCAGAGAAAACCGATCTTCTGCAGGAAGCGACGATAGCCGCTTTCAAGGCTGTTATCGCCACTCGAAAGAAAGATAAACCGGATCAGTTCATTTCCTTTTTCCGGGTAATTTTCAAAACCAACTGCATCAAGCTCGCCACGGGAATTCACACGGTTCACTGCCTGGAAGACTTCTATCTCCCCTGCTCCGATCCGGTTGAAGAATCCCACGAAATCGACGAAACCACCAGCACCAGGATTAACGAGGCGCTGCAGAGTGTGAGCAAACGACAAAGAGAAGTCTGTTTGTGGCTCCTGCAACAATCTGTGCCTGCCAGCACGCCGGACATTGCCAAGAAATTCCAGGTCAGTCGCCGCCATGCCTGTCGGCTGGTCAGCGGCAGCATTCAGCGCATATCACATACTCTGCGATAGCCATGGAAATTAAAGAATTTGCAACTCACTCAATAATCCCCGGGCATGTCCTGTTCTACTTGAATCGAGATGGCATCATTGGAAATCCACTCTCACCAGAAGAATTGATCAGCCTGAAGTTTCTCGAAAAAATCTGGGGCAGAAGGCCGGTGCTGCGAGCACAACTGAGTCGTCTTTCCATGAAAGCACGACTCAGTTTCCTCAGAACCGCAAGTCTTCAAACAAAATGGGAACGATACGCCTATAGCCGATTTAGGAATCTGAAATCCGGAAAAAAACTGGCAGTCCAGTCGCTGATCGAAGAGATCCAGACTACCTTTGGATTTTTCTTGAATACAAAGCAGATAAAGCGTCTCTATACCCTTCGCAACCGTGCTCAGGTCGCCAAACACCGAGAAAAAAGTATGCGAAAAAAAGAAGAGGCCGTCTCTTACAACGCACAAACAAATAATTAAGAAACTCTATTTATTGGCCCTTAGCCTTAATATCTCCAGCCCGCTCCGCGGCAAGATTTATCCCAGGGAATTCCGCAGGAAGGTCACAGCGAAAGAAATATGAAAGCAGAGATGAAAACAATACCTGCCTACATCATTTTTGCTCTGACCGCTGCGCTGCCGGTTCCGCTTTTGGCGAAACCGTTAGATATCTACCAGAAACCATACACCTTTAAAATGAGCGTGACCCAGGATATGACCGGCGACACCTTTGTGATAGCCGAGGAACTATCAGAAAAAAGACTGCCGACAATCAGCTGCCGGTTGTCTCTGGTTTATTTCGCACTGGGCAACTCAACCATTTCCCCTGCTGCATCCACATCCATCCTGTCCGATCTGCGAAGATGCAGCGTCAAACCGGAGGATCCCTTGCGAGTAACTGGATACACTTGCAGCCTTGGTCCTGAGAAACTCAACCAGGAGCTTGCCAGACAGCGTGCAGAAACCGTTGCCACCTTGTTGCGCGGCAGCGGTTTCACCGTAGCAGAGGTAAAAGGCGCTGGATCAAAAGATCCGATCACCAGTGATCCCAGTGAAGTGTTTATCAATCGGCGGGTGGAAATAGACCTGCTGAAAAGTAAAAACCTGCAAACTATCAATGAATAAGGAGAAGAGATGACACCATCACCCACAAACAGATATCGGCAGGCAAAAACCATCACCGCGATCTTCGTCTTAACCGCGGCCTGTCTTATGGCGGTCAATGCCATGGCACTCACTGCCCCTGGTTCAGGAACCTTTGCCTACGATCTCTATGACATCGGCATCAACCAAATCCTGAAAGGGCCGATCGGCTTTGTTGCCGGCGTCGCCTGTATGGTACTCGCCGCGGTCCTGGCAGTCCGCCAGATGTTATTGCCGGCAGTTTGTTGTGTTCTTGGCGGTGCCTTTCTGCTGAAAGCCGACAGTGTAGTGGAAACCATCGGCGCTATCATCTGCTGAGATCCTTCACATGGAAAGTAAAGTCGTTCAGCCGTTTCCACAGTATCTGTCCAAGCCGATCCAGGTCCTCTGGTTTGAAACGGATGAATTGATCCTTGGCTTGTTCTTTTTCGTCCTCGCTTTGGTCTACGGCAAACTCATGTGGGTGATCTTCTTCGCCTCCCAATATTTTTATGTCAGCACGAAGAAAAGAAAACCGCGCGGCTACCTGAAGCACCTCCTTTACATGCTTGGTCTAGCCCGGATGCAGAACTACCCGGATTACTGGCAAAAGGATTTCCACGAATGAGAACCAGCGTCTATCTACAAAAGGCAGGAAACCTTTTTCTGGAAAACAGGCTGCTTAAATTTGTGATCGTCGTCATGGCAGTGGCTGTTGCCTTCAACTCCCTGCTCGTTTTGCGGGCGGTCAAATACCAGCGGATTGTCTTGATTCCGCCGCAGCTGACCGGAACCATAGAGTTTATCCAGGGCCGACCGACCGACCTTTACATACGCGACCTAACCAGACGCATCATCAACTTGGGCGCGACCTATTCACCAGCAACAGCCAGGGGGCAATTCGAGGAACTGCTTGCTCTGTATGCCCCGGAATCATACCCGGAAGCATCGACAACCTGGTACACCCTGGCCGGGAGAATTGAAGAAACCAGAGTCAGTACCGTCTTTTATCTGGAGCATATCAGACTTACCAAGAATGACAGTATTGAAGTCAGCGGCACCTCCCGCCAGTTTGCCGGCGATAAGCCAATCGAAACCAAGCCGGAGACCTTTGTCATCGACTACCGGATACAGGATGGCAGATTCTATGTCCTGACATTTTCGAAAAAAATCTCTCGCTGGCAAGAAAAGGAGCAAAACCATGATGACAAATAAATCCCTCATACTGACCCTTCTCTTTGTCATGGTGGCAGCGGAAGGCAAAGCCGACAATCTCACGGCGCCACCGGAAGTACCAACGGCGATCGAACTATCCAATCGGGATATCAACAGGATTGTCTGCCCGGGGAGAATAAACGATCTGATCTTTTCAGAAGAAAAGGGGCTGACCGGTCATTTTGCCGAGAACAACGCCTTCATCAAGTTCAAGATCGAACAACTGGGTGATGAGCGAAGCTATGCCGAAGATCCAAGCGAGATCTTCGTGGTTTGCGATAATTCAGTGTACACACTTATTGCCACACCCAAGGATATTGCCTCCGTGACCCTTCGCCTTACGGCAGCGCCACAAAAAGCTTTGCATGCCAACATCCAGGCATTCAATGATTTGCCTTTGGAAAAACGAGTCCTGCAGGTCATCCGCGAAGCGTACGGCAAGAGCTATCAGTCCGGCTATCGCATCGTAGAGATCGCTGAAGAGATATTCCTGTCATCCGAACTGAATCTCACTTTAACCAAGATCGTCAATGTTGACGGAGTAGGGTTACGACTCAAGGAATTCACGGCAAAATCAGCAAGCCAGGATGAACTTACGGTCGAAGAGGCGTTCTTCCTTAATCCAGCGATCAGCGAATCTCTCCTCGCCGTTGCCGTGGACAATCACACTCTGCAACCCGGCGAGTCCACCAGGGTCTTTGTGGTCGAACAGAAGGAACTGGACCAATGAACGTCAAAGAGCGGTTCAATCAACTTAACCCCGGGCGAAAAAAGGCGGTTATCTGGCTGTTGATCGGTGCGGTCATCCTGCTTTTTGTCGCCTCCGGCTATAATTCGTCACGAAGTGATAAAGCCCAGAGCCTCTTCGGTCAACACAAGACCCGCGAGATACAACTCGAGCCTGACTTGATCCAGAAGACCCTCCTCCGCGAGCAGAGGAGCCAACTCGACGCTCTTCAGGCAGAGATCGACAAGATCAAAAAGGATCGATTGAAATCAGCAAGCGAGATGGAGCCTACAGAAAAGGAAGAAATAGAGTTTCCAGAGATTCCAAGTCCGGATCAATTGGAACAACAGGTGCTTTTACCTAAGCCGCTCACTTCTCCCCCTCCTCCACCCCCACCCAAATCGGCGCAACAACAGCCGCAACTCATCGGTAACATCACCGTACTTGCCAATGCTACTCCCGTGCCTGGCAACATCCCGGAAAACGACAAAAAAAAAGCCCGGACAGTCTACCTCCCTCCATCATTTATGGAGGCGAGTCTCTTGACGGGTTTCGACGCTTCTACTTCCGGGACCGGTAAAAACAATCCGGAACCGTTGCTCCTCAGAATTCAGACCCCCGCCGTGCTCCCCAACGACATCAAGGCAAATCTCTCCGGCTGTTTCATCATAGCCGAGGCGGTGGGAAGGCTGGATAAGGAACGGGCCGATGTTCGGTTAGTCTCCCTCTCCTGTCTTAGCAACGAAGGAAAAGCCATCATCGATACCCAGATCAAGGGTTTCGTTACCGACTCCGATTCCAAGGTCGGTCTGTCGGGACGAGTCGTATCGAGGATGGGGGCGGCAACCGCCAGAACCGTGATCGCCGGCTTTTTCGGCGGCCTGGGCGACATGTTGAAAACCACGGCCACGACTCAATCCGTTTCCCCTCTTGGCTCAACGACATCGGTGGATTCGTCGCAGATTGCCAAATACAGTATAGGCGGCGGCCTTGCAGAAGGCTCACAGAGTCTCAGGGATTTTTATCTCGATCTGGCCAAACAGGCGACGCCGGTGATTGAAGTTGGAGCGACGAAAAAGATAACAGTGGTCATCTCGGAAGGGAAAGATTTGGAGATCAAAGAAAAGGACGGAGAAGCGCTACAGAAAAAGTTATGAGAAGAAACAATCAAACAGCAACATCCCAAAAACCGGCATGAGAATGGCTAAGGACTACTTATACGTAGTAATGTTAGGCATTGAAACCTGGACAAAACCCCTGAATATTGGAGTATGCAGAGAAGTCAACCGCACTGCGTCTTTTCTCAGGTCGGAAGATATTTGGCCATGACAAGGGTGATATTGTCAATTCCCCCTCTTTTCAGCGCGAGCTCGACGAGTGAACCGGCTGCTAATTTCAACTCTGACGAACGCTGCAGTTCAGCCACAATTTGCTCGGGCAGCACCAGATTGTGAAATCCATCAGACGAAAGCACCAAAATATCGCCAGGTTCAAGATTGACCGATCCTGTCTCGGGCTTGTCCATGTCACTACCCAGCGCTTGATCGAGAATGTTTCGCGAGTAATGATCGGCAACTTCCTCGGGCGAGATCTCGCCCTCTTCGACCAGGTATCGTGCCAGGTTCTGGTCCTGGGTCAGCTGGATGAGCGCTCCTCTTCTATAAACGGCCAGCCGGCTGTCGCCGACATGGACCCAGCTTGCCAGGCTGTCTCGGATGAAGACACAGAGGAGGGTCGTGCCCATTCCCTCAAGCTGCTCATCCTTTGCACCGGCCGCAAGAATGAATCGGTCGGTTTCGATTGCCAGGGCGGCAAGCATTTCTTCTTCCTTTCCCGCTGAAATGAACGACAGATTGGCAAGTTTGCCCCGCAGTATTTCCGCGGCATAATCGCCGGCAGCCTGGCCCCCCAGTCCATCGGCTACGGCAAACAGCAGCGTATTGTCGTGAAACCGTTTGAAGTAATAGCGATCTTCATTGGCTTTTTTCACATAGCCGATATGTGTCGCCGCATAAAGGGAGATATTCCCTTCCACCGTATCGAAGGAATGTTCGTCCTCCTGCACTTTTTTATAGAAATCGCAGTTCTTGCACGTATCGATCTTCTCGGCAAAGGTACCCATTACTTTATGGTCGCAGAAGGTGCCGGCAACGAGCCAACAGGATCTGCCGGCGTTGACGCCATTGTTGAAGGTGTTAAAAGCGTCTTCCGCTGCCGCCGGACATACGCCGTCCTTCTCGGCGTTGCGGCCACCCGGTTCACGGCCGCATTTCTTGTACTCCCAGCAGTTTACTTTTAGCTTTTGCATTGCTGTTTGATCGAAGGGTACTTACCCCCTTTATGGGGGGTGTCCCGATCTATTGATCCTGATTTTTGAAGACATCGAAGTCGATGTCCAGTTCTCTTGACCGTCGGCTGAACTCCCTCATCAACCGGTTGAAATCTTCCCGCTGTTTGTCGGTGTACCTGAACGTTATGGTCGCGCTGTTCGGTTGTTCTTCCGGAGACGGTATGGCCGCTAGGTGCTGCGTCGTGGGTAAAGGTGCCAGCTCGCCGAGGGCGTCAAGGATATCCTGATAGCGTTCCTCCCTTTCATGCTGACACGCCTTTATAATAAACCACCTCAATTCCGGAAAAATTTCGGGCACGAAAAGCAACGGGTCAGGGAGCACTCGTTGACCATTGTTCTGAAAAATTTCCATTATCTCATGAGGGGTAAACGGAATTTTCCCGGTTATCAGTTCAAAGGCGGTAATTCCCAAGGCGTATATGTCGCTTCGGCGATCGGCCTGACCTCCTTCGAGCAGCTCGGGTGCCTGATAGGCAAGGGTCCCG
>AMFJ01007841.1_pt1 | contig 11912 bp, 11 predicted proteins | sample 427208 | NCBI WGS metagenome assembly AMFJ01 (sample SAMN02954298, study PRJNA114691) | groundwater metagenome | biome: aquatic; feature: subsurface aquifer; material: sediment; isolation source: subsurface aquifer sediment | place: USA: Rifle, CO | collected 2008-08
CTGATTAATCAGGACTCTTTTTAAATGGCTCCCCAAGCTGGACGAAAACAGAACTTTTGGCAAGGGAGATTTTGGATTTTGTTTCAAGTAAAGAAGCAACAAACATCTTGTATTTATTAGAAAATTTTATAAAAAGAGCTTAACTGTCATATTGAATATTTTATAAGAATAATTGTTTATCAAACCACTCAAACTCTTTATTCATTAGTCTTTTCCTGAAATAGTTAGAGCCTTTAACCTTTGGGGCGGTAACTATATAACACCAAAATATAGATTTTAAAATAGCGACTCTTTTTAAAATAAAATTAAGTTTTTTGTAAATTTAAATGGTACAATAATCAAAAATTAATTATTCAATGAAGTTCAACTTATCAGCTTTAACAATTCTATGCTTGAGAAGGTATGAATGTATGGAAAAGAGCAAATATAATCCTCAATTTGATGACAATAAATGTCTTGATAAAATTTATGTATCAAAAAGGATGCCAACATGGCAAGGACGTTATGTTGACCAAATTGTAAATGAAAAACCTCGAAGCTTTGTTGTGAAAGAAAAGGATAGTCAAGTTCTGTACATAACAAGCGAGGGGAAACAAAAAATACAAGCCACGCTTTTAGAAGTAGGTGAAACAAAACAAGTGCCTGTAGTTTATGTTTCAAGGATAAATGTAAAAACTGGGACGGTAAGTTGTTCTGGCTCACAACAAATGTGTTTGTATCCAGAAGTTGCCGAAAAACTTTATAATTTTATCGGCAAAGTAAAATCTATTGATTATTCAAAACCTGATAAGTTTACTGTAAATGAAAAATATTTAGAAAGTTTAGAAACCAATGCTATAAAAGAAAATGATAGTTATTTGTTTTTTAGAAATAATCCCAACGAAGTCCATTCTCTAATAAAGGGTTTAATTAATGATTCAAATTTAGATATTAATGATATTTATAAATTGTTAAATATAAAGAAAAAAGAAAAAGATATAGAAGAGCTGGAATATAGACTTGATAATATGGATAAATATCAAGAAGATAAAGGCGAAGATAATTGGCAAGATTGGTTTAAGCAACACAAATGGATATTTGGCTCTTGTTTTGTGGAAATTTTAGATAGAAGGACTTTAACAGAAAACTATAAAGTTGATTATTTGGCGAAAACTTATAGTGGATTTATAGATATTATTGAAATTAAAGACCCAACTCTAGTGAATTATCCTGTGTAACTAAAACACCAAAATCAGGGCCAAGCTTAGAGCCTTCATAGTGTGATTTAACAGTTCCATTAAGAACAACAATATTTGTATCTAAACATCCTGGCGAATTATTTTCTTGAAATATCTCTGGCAATTCTTCAGTTACTTTTGGAAATTCATTACGATCATAACATTTTATAATCTTAACTAGCTCTGAAACATGCAGTGTTACATACTTATGTCTGTATGATTCTCCTAAGAGGTGAGAATTATCAAGTTTCCCAAATAAAATAACTGCATCATCATCCTTAATTTGAGGGATATTATCTTTAGTAGCTTTAAAAATAAAATGGGTATCACTCAGCATGTCAGTTAATAAATACCCTTCACAAAAAAATTTGTTATTATCATCAGGTTCATGTGTAACAAAACCACTTACTGTTCCGCTAATTATAGCTGTATTTGTAGTCATTATTTTTCTCCTTTTCTTGTTTCTTCTAATTCTGCACCGGACAAAACCCAATCAATGAGCTTTGATTTGATAAATAAAACCTTACGGCCTAATTTTCTGTAAACTTCTTTTGGTAAACGCTTTCTTGGTTTACCATTGTACCTGCCTGTATTGCTCAGGTAAGTATACAATGTCTTTGGTGTGGTTTTCAAAAGCTGAGATGCCTCTTTTACAGTTAAAAACTGTTGATTGTCTTGTGTTTGAGAATTAAGATGTTTATCCATCTTTTCTTCCTTATGTTTATTTTTAGTAAGTTAAGATAAACACTGTGAAATACAGTTTGTTCATCCTTTATACTCACAGTTTAAAATTGCTATAGATATAATTAAAGGAACCCAAATATAGTTTTTTGAGTTCCTTGAAAATTATTTAAAAATGTGATTTTCAAAAATGATGTGTGAAGTTAATCCATTTCTATATCCCCTTCACCCTGATTATAAGGCAGTATTTCTTTGTAACAGTCATTGAATCTTTGTTGATCTTCTAGAATAGCCTTATATTCTTTCATAGCTTTTCTCATATACTTCTGCAACGTAGAGCCATTTACTGCCAACTTGGATTTTTCTGCAACGTATTCGTATGCTTGATCCTTAGCGCTATCATCTTGGCAGGAAATTTCACCTAAAGCTCTTTGATACTCTGGAAGCGAATTAATCCAACTGTCTTTCCTGCCATTCCAATTTTTATATCTTGCTTTCAGTTGTATAATTTCTTCATGTGCTTTATCAACTTCATATGCAAGACCAGATGTTAATACTCCTAATGAGATTGTCTTTTTATTATTGCCTCTTTTTATAACATAATTGCCCTTATAGCCTTCTACTAAAGGCTTTAACACCTTTTCATTTAACTCTTCCGCTTTTTTTTCTCTGCTGATATTTAATGGCACAACAGCTCTGAGTGGTTTGCACCTATAGAGCTGTGACAAAAAATATTTTAGGTTTGGAAGGAATAACTTTGATTCATCTGATAAATAATTGATGTCTGTTGAGGTTGTTCCGTAATTATCCAAAATAAAATCAAGAGCGAAAAACACCTTGAATTCAACCAGATACTGACATAACGCCCCATGCAAAGCATTTATTTGTTTATAATCTAGTTCAATCCCATATTCTGACCTAATAATTTTCTTATACTCATTTTCTTGCACCTTGCTCAAATACTTACATTCTTTAATAGCCTCATTTGTGAACTTCCTAGTGAGGCCTTTCTTAAGAGGCTCTATATAAAGTATAGTATCTTTTACTTTTTCTCCTTCAAAGATGACATCAGACACTTCCTTCCTAATCTTATTTTCATGGATATCTTTAATCTTTGGCTGGTCAGGAGAAAAAAGCCTGTCCATCAGTTCTTCAAATGTTGTTGGTTTATTTTTTTCTTTAATCATAAGTTTTTCACCGGATTTGATTGTATAAAAAATGATACAATATATTAGACGTTGCGAGGTAAAAAAGTTTTCATAATAAATGGGAAATGAGTATATAAATTTATGGCAGTATATCAGGATAAAAATAGTGGAAGATGGTATTTTAGAGTTCAGATAAGGGGGCGCAGGTATCATCAGGCAATTCCAGAAGCAACATCTAGAAGGGATGCTGAAAAGGCAGAAGATGTCTTTAAAGGAGAGCTATTGCAGGGGAGATTTAACCTTGCTGAAAAAAGAAAGGAAATGATATTTGATGAGCTTAAAGACAGATATCTTGCTTATTCAAAGGCTAATAAACGTTCATGGAAGGGCGATATTAGTGTAATTAATCATTTAACCCCTTTTTTTACCGGGACAAATATTAAGGACATATCTCCTTTTATGATAGAGAATTATCGTGCCAAGAGGAAAAAAAGCAGAAAAAAAGACGGAAGCTTGATAAAACCAGCCACTATAAATAGAGAAATTGAAGTATTAAGGAAAATGTTTAATATAGCTATTGATAATGGCTGGGCTATTGAAAATCCCTGTTCTTCAAGGAAAATAAGACCTTTTAGAGAAGATAATAAAAAAGAAAGATATCTTGAGCCGGAAGAGGAAAACAGACTCCTTAATGCGTGTACAGGTGAATATGAATATATGCGACCAATTGTTGTATGCGCTCTTCATACTGGAATGAGGAGAGGCGAAATCCTAAATCTCAAGTGGGATTGTGTTGATTTAAAAAACAGATATATAACATTACTGGAAACTAAAAGTGGAAAGAAGAGAAAAATTCCTATAAGCCCAACTCTGGCTAGAGAATTACAACTGCTTAATAAGACTTTTGAATATGTTTTTGCTAATCCTGTTACAGGCAAGCCTTATGTTGATATCAAGTGCTTTGCAAGGTTGTGTAAAAAAATTGGTATTATTAATCTAGTATTTCATGATTTACGGCACACGGCTGCAACAAGGATGGTAGCATCAGGCATTGATTTAATAGTTGTTCAAGATATTCTTGGACATGCCAGTGTTAAAACAACTCAAAGATATGCACATCCAGTAACTGAACAAAAACAAAGGGCTATTGAGGCACTTGATAAGTACAACAATATAAAAAGTTTATCTTCTGTCAAAAAAGAGAGATAAGCCTACTGAATGTGACTGATTCTGCGGATAACAGATAGATTTCTCATAGCAGGACAGTGGACAAAAAGTGGACGAACTAAAAAAGAGAGACACAGTCATAATCGCTGTATCTCTCTTGAAAAATGGCTCCCCGGGTGGGACTCGAACCTACAACCCTTCGGTTAACAGCCGAATGCTCTGCCATTGAGCTACCGGGGATCAATAAAATTGCTTTTTTATTTGCAATTCGTATTATAGCAACTTGGAAAAATTATGTAAAGTAGCAAAAATAAATTTGATTTTATAAATTAGCTTTCTATAGATTAAAGACAACTTAAATGTCATTGTTTCTTATTGTTGTTTTAAAAGTAATGCCCACGAAGGGACTCGAACCCCTGACATCAGTCTTAGGAGGACTGCGTTCTATCCTGCTGAACTACGTGGGCAAATAGATTAGATACTATATTATTGAATTTTAGAATATATATTTATTTGTTTTTTCTTAATTAACTTAGCATTTAGTTGTACTTATCATATATAGATGAGATAAATTTTTCAAGTACGATAGTGAATTAAATTGCTAAAATTCCTGAATTAATTTTCAACTTTCGTTTACATGGCTCACAAATGGATCATTTATACAGAGGTGGTAACATTATTTAGATATAATATAAAATTATTGATATATTTAGATATTGGAGATAAGGAAATTGCCAGACAAGCAAAACTGTTGGGAGTTCATGAAATGCGGTAGAGAACCAGGTGGCAGTAATGTTGATGAGCTAGGGATTTGTCCTACTGCGATTGATCAGTCCTGTAACGGAATAAATTGTGGGAAAAATGCGGGTAGAATATGTTGGACTATTTCTGGAACTTTTTGTAGTGGCAAAATTCAAGGTTCATTTGCTAAAAAATGGTATGATTGCCTTAATTGTGAGTTTTTTAAGCAAACAAAACAAGAAGAAGGACTTAATCTAATAGTTTGGCCAAGAGAGCAAAATATCTCAGCTAAAACGGTACATTCTAATCATCAATTTTTTCTTCCAGAGAGCACTAAGAATATATTAATTAAAAATGTACAATTAATAAGCAACAATATATTAGATGAAAGAATACCGGACCCTTCTATTTTAAAAAATATAGAAAATACATTCCATGATGGTTTTGACAATATTGATTTAAATTCATGCATCACTTATCTAAAGATAAGTGATGCATCCATCTATTCACACATGGTAAATGTTGCAATATTCAGCACTTTTATAGGTAAAATACTAGATTTGAACAGTATTATAATAAAAGAACTTGCGCTTGGAGCTCTTTTACATGATATAGGCAAAATGAAAATTCCCAGATATATACTGGATAACACTGATAATCTCAGCCTAAATGAAATAGAGATAATGAAACAACACACTATATATGGCCACCAAATTATTGAAAAAATGAACTTATCCACTAAAATAGCAGAAGTAGCACTTAATCATCATGAACAGCAAGATGGAAAAGGGTACCCTAGAGGACTAGAAGGTGATGAAATCCCTTTATATGCACAAATTGTGGCAATTGCTAACACATATGATGCTTTAACATCGAAAAACACCCAAGACCAAAAGCCTGATTACCATGAAGCAGTAAACATAATGCTATTTGAAAAACAAAATGCTTTTAATTTTGGGATACTCTACAAATTTTTAAGTGTGGTATATAAACAAAATACGGATTCATTAAAAAATACTTTTAAATCAATTATTACTGCATAAGTACTGATATTTATTGACTTAAGCCTATGACTCCGCCTGTTTATGACAACTGCATATCATATGTTATAGAAATAAGCTTATTTATCCAAATTACAATTATATAAAACAAATAAAAAATTGATGTGATTTCATTATTTTGATATCATTTTTTCAATATTGAGATTGGGAAAACAATAAAAGGTAATAAAATGACTCAACTAATTTCTGCAAGAAACAATGAATTAACTCCAGAAATGGAAGTTATAGCCTTAAAAGAAGAAATTAAAACCGAAGAATTAATAAAAAAAGTTGCTGAAGGCAAAATAGTAATTCTAAAAAACGTTAATCATACTAATGTGATTCCTATAGGAGTAGGTGAAGGTTTATCTGTTAAAGTAAATGCAAATATAGGCACTTCAAATCAAAGAAGCACCATAGAAGAAGAATTATGCAAGTTAAAAATGTCAGAAAAAGCTGGTGCTGATACAATAATGGATTTATCTACCGGAAAATATATTGATGAAACCAGAAGAGAAATAATCTTACAATCCAGAATACCTGTTGGCACGGTCCCGATATATCAGGCTGGAGTAGAGGCAATTAATTATGAAGAATCTATACTTGAACTAACAAAAGACAAAATCTTTGAAGCAGTAGAAAAACATTGCAAAGATGGCGTTGATTTTATAACAGTTCACAGCGGAGTTACAAAGCAAGTAGTTAAAACTCTTCAAGAACAAGGAAGAGTAACAGGCATAGTAAGCCGCGGTGGGTCAATGCTTGCTAGCTGGATAGCAAAACACCAAAAAGAAAACCCGCTTTACGAATATTATGATGAATTACTGGAAATAGCTAAAGCTTACGATGTAACTTTATCTCTGGGCGATGGCCTAAGACCGGGGTGTGGAGCTGATGCAGGTGACAGAGCACAGGTAACAGAAACAATAGTTCTAGGAGAACTTGTTAATAGAGCAAGAAAAGCCGGTGTCCAATCAATGGTAGAAGGTCCCGGGCATGTTCCACTAAATTTAATCCCTGGAATGATCGAAACTATTAAAACACTTACACAAGGCGCTCCATTATACATACTTGGTCCATTAGTAACAGATATTGCACCGGGTTATGATCATATCACCTCTGCAATTGGTGGAACTCTTGCAGCATTTCATGGTGCAGACTTCCTTTGCTATGTTACTCCAAGTGAGCACATAGGCTTACCAAACGTTGAACAGGTAAAACAGGGGATTATTGCCTCAAAAATCGCAGCCCATGCAGCTGATGTAGCAAGAGGCAGACAAAGCGCTATTAAGCGTGATTTAGAAATGTCCATAGCAAGAAAAAATCTTGATTGGACAAAACAGGCACAATACGCCCTAGATAAAGACGTATTTGAAAAAATAGAAGACGGATCCCCATGCACAATGTGCGGAGAATATTGTAGTATGAAATTAGTTAAGCAATATATGCAATAATTCACTAAAGAATATTACGAACAATTTTATTTTTTGTAGTTAATTTGTTATGTTCATGTTAATTATTAAATAATCAAATAGGTTTATAAAATAGGAAAAGGAATAAAAATGGCTGCACAGTTTGAATTAGGTTCTAAACATCTTGAAAATAAAAAACAAGCAAACGCTGCTATTACAGAAATTCAAGCAGACAATACAAAAGCTGTAGTAAAAGAATTAATTAATAAAGGATATGGAGCTGTTCCATCAGCAAAAGCAGCTTATGATGATTATCTTGGTTTAACAATTGTTACCGAAGAAATCGCTAAAACTGCACCTGAAGCAGCTTCAGTTTTAGTAGATCAGATTTTAGCGCAGGAATTAGCTGCAAAATACGGTAACGGTGAATTAAATTCCTCTGAAATTTACGCTATTTTATGCTCAGAGCCAGGAAATGCAGATCCTAAAGGATTAGCAACAAAAGCTACAAACAATGGTGGAAATTGGCACATCGAAGGCAAAAAATTACTCAGAAAAGAACACTTAACTGCTGATAAATACCTGATTTTTGCTCAGGATGAGAATCAAACAAGAATATTTAGTGTTCCTGAAGAAAAAATAAACGTTAACAGTGTTACAAAAAACGTAGCGGGCTCAAATGTTGAAATAAATCAAGTTGAACTTAATTTAGACGTTCCAGAAAGTGCTTGCATAGCAGTAGTTAATGATCAATTAGAACTATACTTAACAGTAGCAAGAACTTTAATAGCTGCAGTTTCAATTGGAATTGGACATAGTGCGGTTGTTGCAGGAGTAAATACAGCTAAGGAAGTAAGAGATTCAAATAAACAAGCTCTCTCAGGATCACAAAATGTTCAATTCGCATTATCTGATATGTTCGCAGAGCTTGAAGCAGCAAGAATGCTCACATACTATAGTGCTGATGCTGTTGATAACAATAAACCAAGCATCAAATTTGCTACAATGGCAAAAGTCCAGGCAACTGATGCTGCAAGCCAGAATTCAATTCAGGCATTACAATTACTAGGTAACCTCGGTTACTTGGCAAATAGTGATTTTGCTGATTTAATCAGACTTGCTGTTGAAGGTCAAGTAAAAGGCGGAACCAACAGAACACAAAGAAGCCAGATATATCAACATATGTTAGCTAACAAAAAGTAAGCAATATAATTGCCTAACTTAAGTTAACATTTGAAGTATTGAAGAATACAGACCCAATTTAAAATTATCAATTCTCGATGTAGTACGACTAAAAAGTAAAATAATGAATGAAATCAATAAAATACTAACTAAAGTAACTGAAAGTGATTATAGATTAACAGTAAACGACGCAGCACTATTATTTAACTCAAATAATGAGATAGAAATAAAATCTATAAAAGATGCTGCTGATATAATTAGACGTAATATAGCTGGCGATACCGTCAGCTATATTGTCAATTTAAATGTCAATTTTACCAATATCTGTGAAGCCGTATGCCTATTTTGCGGTTTTAGGCGCTCAGAATCTGATCCTGAAAGTTATATTATCAATCTGGATGAATTCGAAGAACGCCTTTATAATGCAGTAGAAAATGAGGCCACAGAAGTCTGCTTTCAAGGCGGGCTGCATTCAAAACTGCAAATACATGGTTTAAAATCAAAAAATATATTAGATATGTATGCTGAATTACTAACATGGGTAAAAAATAGGCACCCTAAAATTCACATTCATGCCTATTCACCTGAAGAAATAGGCTTTCTGTCAATATTATCAGGTAAATCACCGGATTATATTCTTGAATACCTTAAAGATTCAGGGCTTGATTCCATGCCGGGAACCGCAGCAGAGATACTGGTTGATGAAGTCCGCTCAAAAATCTGCTCCAAAAAACTAAACACTAAAAAATGGATAGAAATCATTGAATTAGCTCATAAACTCAATATCCCATCAACATCTACAATAATGTACGGGCATATTGAAACAAATTATCATAGAGCAAAACATCTTGAAGTCTTAAGAAACATACAGGATAAGACAGGCGGATTCACCGAGTTTATTCCACTGCCATTTATTGCTAATAAAACGTTGTTGAGAGATAAAATCACCCCTTTAACCTCTACAGACAGACTCAAAATGCTTGCTATATCAAGACTATTCTTCAAGGAATCAATCCCAAATATTCAGGCAAGCTGGGTAAAACAGGGACTAGAAGAAACTGCCGAATCATTGAACTGGGGTGTAAATGATGTTGGCGGAACATTAGGAGATGAAAAAATAACTCTAGCCGCAGGCGGAACTTTTGGCAGAGGCGTTTCGAAAGAAGAATTAATTGATCTAATAAAGTCAAATAATAAAAAACCCGCTCTAAGAGATACATTATATAATTACGTACAAGAACAGGTAATTGCACGATAATAACTACTAAAATGTTTTTATTAAAGATGACTTGATTTGCTAGATTCTTAGTTCCCTGTATAATATAGATGTAAGATTAATAGGTGCTTATCGTGTCTGATAAAAATCCACAAATATACTTAAGTAAAGCTGAAGAATTTAAAAATAATAAAGAATATAAAACGGCTATTGAATATTACTCAGAAATTCTGACATTAATGTCTGAAGATTTTGAAGTAATGGAAAAAATAGCTGATTGTTATTTTTGTATAAATGATTTTGAAAAAAGTATGGAATACTATGTAAAATCACTACAAATAAATACTAATTATATCAACTCACTCGTTGGGCTATCAAAAGTATACGAAGTTATTAATCAGTTACCAGAAGCAATAGAATATCTGGAAAGAGCTGCCCAGCAGGTGCAGAACACTCCTGAAATTCTAATACAGCTTGGACAAATGTATATTGAGAATCAGCATTACGATAAATCAATAAATTTAATTAACGAGCTGTTAGAAAAATATCCTCAACTCGATGATTGCTATTATTTACTGGCATTAAACCATGAAAAAACAGGAAATATCCCTCAAGCTATAGAAAATTACAGAAAAGCAATTGAGATCAATTCAAGAAGTCATAAATCATATCTGGCTTTAGGAATACTATATTACAATCAAAAACAGTTAGATGAAGCCAATAAAGAGTTGCAAAATGCACTAAGTATTGATTTTAATAATACCAAAATACACTTTTATCTTGGCTTAATATATAACGCACAGGAAAATTTTGAAAAAGCAATTGCTGAATTCAAGTACGTAGTCACATTCGAGCCTAAAAATATAGAAGCATACAATAATTTAGGTCTGGCATATGGCTTCTTGGGATGGTTAGAAGAAGCTATACAGGAATTTAAAACAGCCATTGCCTTAAATCCTGATAACCCGGAAGTGAGATATGCCCTTGGATACATATATTTCATGAAAAAAAATTATCAATATGCACAGATTGAGTTACAAACAGCCATTAGACTAAAACCCGATCATGAGTTGTCATATTTAATTTTAGGCCAGGTATATGCTCATTTAGACAGGTTTAAAGAAGCAATAGATGAATATAATGAAGCACTTAAATTAAATCCTAATAATCCAACTACATATTACAATCTTGCATTTGCACTTAATACTCTTGGAATGAGTGAAAAAGCAACAGAATGCTATAAAAAAGTCATAGAATTAAATCCTGCTTATCTCTCTGCATATCTAGATCTTGGCAATATATTACTAAGCAATGGACAACAGGATTTTGCTAAGGAATGCTTTGAAGCTGCAATAAACCGAAGCAGTAACTTTGGTGAAGCTTATTATTCCCTTGGATTGTGTTACATAAGAAGCGAAGAGTACCAAAAAGCTTTATATTGCTTTGATCATGCCATAGCTATCAATCCTAATCTTTCAGATGCATATTACCAGAAGGGTTTGATATATAAAAAAGATGGAAATATGGAGCTTGCTATAGAAAATATTGAGCAAGCAATAAAACTTGATACTGAAAATGCTGCATCTTATAATGATCTCGGTTTAGCATACCAAATTCTGGGCAATCAGGAAAAAGCTATTAGTGCATTTAAAAAAGCATCTTTTCTTGACCCTGACAATTCATTATATAGGCATAATCTAGGAATAGCTTTATTTGAAGGAAAAAGATACAAGGAATCAATTGTAGAGTTGAGAAGAGCCATCAGATTAAGCCCATATAATGCTGATATTTACTTTAACCTTGCAAACATATATGAAAAGATTGGCGATTATGCTGATGCTGTTGACAGTTATGAAAATTTTGTTAAACATAACCCTGAATACGATAAAAAAAATGAACTTAACAGCAAAATTGAATTATTAAAAGAACAGGCAAAAAATCAAAGAACAAATACCCCTAAACAAGCAACTGATGTTAATAGTGATAAATCCATATTTGAATCGATTAAAAGTTTATTTAGTCACTAAAAATAGATATCCTTGATTATATAAATCAAAAAAAATAGCCTCCCGTTTGGGAGGCTATTTTTATAAATCAGTTTATTTGTA
>AMFJ01036233.1_pt1 | contig 11898 bp, 8 predicted proteins | sample 427208 | NCBI WGS metagenome assembly AMFJ01 (sample SAMN02954298, study PRJNA114691) | groundwater metagenome | biome: aquatic; feature: subsurface aquifer; material: sediment; isolation source: subsurface aquifer sediment | place: USA: Rifle, CO | collected 2008-08
CGTGATATCATCATTGGGTGATGATATCGGCAGTTTATCAAATTGTTTTCCTGATGTACGTGGAGAGCGGTTTGCCAGATATGTGTGTTATGCCAAAGATCATGGAATCGTAAAAGGGTACGATGACGGCACATTTAAACCCTATCAAAATGTCGCTGTAGTTGAGGCTTTGAAGATGGGGATAGAAAGTTTTGCTATAAATGTAAGTCAGGTTAGTTCTAATGATTCTTGGTATCAGCCCTATCTGGACTTCGTCCATAATAATACTATATTTTCAAAATACTGATTGAGTCCGACAAAAAATATGACTCGCGGCGAAATGGCCTACCTCGTACATCAGCTTATGTTGGAAAAAGAGGGAAGCAGAGAATTTACAAATCAACGTGATGTGACTTCTGCAGGATGCGGAAAGGAACCGCCTAGCACGACACCTACTTCATCTGTGGTCAATGGTCTGACTCGTCATTATATCACCGACATAGGAAATAATTATAATAAAAATACACCGATAAAAATCATTTTTGCATTTCATGGACGCACTAATTCCAATGCTCAGGTACAAGAATATTATGATTTGGACGAAGAATCAAACGGTAATGCTATCATCATTTATCCTGCGGGATTGCCTGAGGAAGGGCCTAGTCGCAGCTGGAGCAGTCCATGAGACAAGTCCTATCAACTAAGAGATTTCGCTTTGTTTGATCAGTTGCTCAAGGAGTTTGAGAATAATTATTGCATCAATAAGGACCAGGTGTTTGTTGCCGGTCATTCGTTGGGTGCATGGTTTACCAATACTCTGTCTTGCGCTCGCGGCGATGTGATACGTGCGATAGGAAGTGTGTGAGGTGGTACTACCATCAACAAATGCAGTTGACCTGTAGTAGGTATGATAATGCAAAATCCTGCTGATAACCTGAGTCCTTATAGCGCATGAGTGACGGCTCGTGATCAGATGTTGAAACAAAATATGTGCTGAACACAAACAACACCATATGGATCAGTAGGTAATTGTGTGATATATACTCAATGTCAGAAAGATACGACAGTAATTTGGTGTCCCTATACTGATTCTTATGAATCTCATGGTACATTCTATCCTCATATGCGGCCGAATTATGCAGGAGGAATGATTATGGATTTTTTTGAAGGATTAGGAAATTAAGTATTTAATTTTATTCATAACTTATGATAAAGATGAAAATCACTTTTTCACCCAAAACCCGGATAGGTAAGTTATCAATAGGATTGACAATGCTTTATCTGCTCTTGCTCATAGTTTTTTTTGCTTTTATGTTATTTGGTTTAGTTACATTTAACGAAGGTCATTGGTGGGATTTGATTGTGGGTGTTTCCGTTATTCTAATCCTAAGTGCTTTCATCACTGGAATAATAGCTGTCATAAAAAGTAAAAATCGTTCTGTTCTGCTTTATATATCAATATTTATAATTTCATGTTCTATTCTATTTCTCTTATTGCATAGTTTATTTATCAATGATTAATTACAGGTAAATAAAAAAATCACTCCTTATGTCAGGGGTGATTTTTTATAATTAAGAACTTATATTTCTTAAATTTTTGGAGATAATGTTTAATTTGTTACACCCACTGGAGCAGGAATTGGCTCAAAAGCATTTTCTAATAGGCGCTTTGTATGGTATATGAAGGTGCTTAATGAAAGGGTGGAAATTTTTGATTTGTCACTACGCCATGTTGACCATAGAATACAAAGTATTCTTCGTTATCAAATAGATTTTCTCATACATCGTCTAAAAGTTTATTCGTTTCATCCTCTATAACTTTTTCATAATCTATGTTCTGTCCTTCTGGTGTAAATTGCAGGAAATCGCGTGAAAATCAGATATGTAGCGCTGTGTGTTTATCTTTGGCTTGAAAGTGTATATTCTGAAATTTAGTTTCAGAAGATTGATCTTCGTGTAATTCTGTGGTAGATATTCCTACTTCTTCTCAATTAATATTTATTGTCTTCTTCATAATTGATTTTTAAAAACTAAATATTTTCTTATTCTCTTGTTAATTCACTCGCCAATAACTCACTCTGTTCAAGGACTTTGTCTGCCTCTATTCTTGCAAGATCAGGTGGATATCCGTATCTCATCAATATTTTTTTCACTGTAAGACGGAGCTTTGCTTTTACATCATCTCTTTTGTCCCAATCTACTGTCGTATTTTTACGAATAATATCAACAATGACATGAATAAGTTCTTTCATCTTATCGTCTTCAAGAAATTTAGTTGATTTGTTTTGTGCTAATACTGAATAGAAAGCGTATTCCTCTGGAGTAAGTCAGATTTCTTCTGCTTTATGATCTTCAAGCTTCATCTCTCTTGCAATATCTGATAATTCTTGGATGACTTGAGCAGTATCTATTTGATTATTATGATATCTTTTGATTACGTTTTCAAGCATTTCAGAGAATTTTTTTCCTTGAGTCATATTTTTTCTTTTTCTTAGCTTTACTTCATCATTGAGAAGCTTTTTCAATAATTCAAAAGCAAGATTTTCGTGCTTCATATTTTTTACTTCGAGCAAAAATTCTTCTGATAAAATATCGAGAGATGGCGCTTTCATGCCTGCGGCTTCAAAAATATCTATAACACCACCACTACTAAGTGCTTCATCCATAATTTGTTTGATAGCTGTCTCTACTTCTTTATCTGTCTTTCCACTTCATGGAGTAAATTTATTTATCCTTGCTTTGACTGCTTGGAAAAATGCTATTTGATCTCTAATACTTTCAGCTTCATACGTTGGTACCGCCATTGCAAAAAGCTTAGATAATGCAGTAATTTCTGCTAAGAATCTATTCTTTAATTTTTCATCTCCTAAAATAAAGTTACTCGCTCAAAGAAGTATTTGGAGCTTATCTTTGCTTGGTGCTTTGAAATATTTTTTGTAATCATACCCATAAAACATTTGTTCTACAATTTCAAATTTTGTTTTCATACCTGCAATAATATCTGCGATTTCCAAAACAGCTTTTCCTTCACCTCAGCTTTGAGTATAGACCGCCATTGCGTTTTTTAGATCTTGTCCAATACCTATATAATCAACAATGAGACCACCTGGCTTGTCTTTATATACACGATTAACCCTTGCAATTGCTTGCATAAGATTCGCACCTTGCATTTTTTTATCAATGTACATGGTATGCAAACAAGGAACATCAAAACCAGTCAACCACATGGATTGTACGATAACCATTTTGAGTGGATCGTGTACATCTTTGAGTCTGATTGCTAATTTTTTTCTATCTTCTTTGCTTGTATGATGAGGTTGAAAACTTTCTGGATCGTCAGAAGAACTTGTCATTACTATTTTTATTCCTCCTTTCATTAATTCATCATTATGCCAATCTGGACGAAGTTTAATAATCTGATCGTATAAATTTACTGCGATTTGTCTTGTCATACAGACTATCATTGCCTTTCCCTCAAAAATTTCTTGTCTTGCTTCAAAGTGTTCTACAATATCTTTTGATATATCTTTTAATCTATCTGGATGTCAGACAATTGCATCAATTTGAGCATTTCTTTTTTTTGCTTTTTCTTTTTGTTCTTCTGATGCTCCCTCAATTTCATTTACTAGTGTATCAATTTTTTCTACTGCCTTTTTATCCATCTTGATTTTTACAAGTCTCGATTCATAACTAATAGGTACTGTTGCACCATCTTCGACTGCTTGCTTGATATCATAAATATCAACATAGTCACCAAATATTTTGGTGGTGTCTTTATCTTCTTTTTCAATTGGAGTACCTGTAAATCCTATAAATGAAGCCTTTGGTAAAGCGTCTCTGAGATATTTTGCATTTCCATATCTAATTTCTGAACCTTCTTTTGTTTCTACTTCTCTTCCTTTGAATCAGTATTGACTGCGATGTGCTTCATCAGCTACTACTACGATATTTGTTCTGTCAGATAATTTTTCAAATATATTCTCTCATTTTTTTGAATAGAATTTCTGGATGGTGGTAAATACAATTCATCCTCCTGCTACCTTAAGGAGTTCTTTGAGATGATCACGATCTTCTGCTTGTACTGGTTTTTGTCTCAAGAGCCCTACACAGTTTCAGAACGTTCAAAAAAGTTGATCATCTAAATCATTTCTATCTGTAAGAATTACAACCGTTGGATTTTTCATCTCTGGTTGGACTACAATTTGCCCTGTATAGAAGACCATAGACAGAGATTTTCCAGATCCTTGAGTGTGCCGGACGACACCTATTTTACGATCACCTTCTGTTTCATGTGTTGCTTTGAGCGTTTCATTTACTGCCTTTTCTACCGCATAATATTGATGATAAGCAGCTACTTTTTTAACCTTTACAACAGACAAAATTCCCGTTTTCGCATCTTTTACTTCTTCAGTTTCGAAAACGGTATTATATCTAATAAGTTTGAGTAATACTTCTTTATCGAGCATATACTCAGTCATGATTTTCATCTCGATAAACAGTCCATTCTCTTCTTTCTTAGGAGATTTCCAAGAAAGATAACGACTAAATGGAGCTGATACACTAGATACTTTTGCATCTATTCCATCAGAGATCACGCATAGAGCATTATAAAAGAAAATACTTGGGATGGCCTTCTTGTAATTCTGTATTTGAGTAAATGCTTTATCGAGAGTCGCTTTTTCATCTGTTGCATTTTTGAGTTCGATTACTACGAGAGGCAATCCATTAACAAAAATCACTACGTCCATTCTCTTTTCGGTGTTGTTCTCTTTCACGACCAGTTGATTCACTACCCAAAAACTATTTTTGTCTATTTTCTCAATATCAATCAATTTTACATTGATCCCTTTTGTCTGTCCATTCTTAAAATACTCAACCGTTACTCCATCCGTAAGCATAGTATGAAATTTTTCGTTATTCGTCATAATGTCGTTTGATCCAAGACGAAGAACATGGTTGTATGCTTCGACTCTAGCAGACTCGGGAACATCAGGATTTAGTTTATGGATAGATTCCTTGAGGTGGTTTTCAAGTACAACAGAATCAAATCCTTCTCTTTGAGGATTAGTAGAATAGGGTGCGATGTCTGGACCATAGAAGTATTCGTAGCCTTGTGCTACAAGCATATCTATAAGATTTTGTTCTACATGGGATTCGTTTAACATAATTTTTAGTAAGTTATAAAGTTATTTTTTATTCTCAGTTAAATCTACGACTTTATTTATTTTTGATTGAAATAAATTTTGCCAATATATTCCATGATAACATCAAATACGATATCTAAGTTCTGGATCATCCGATGGGGCTGTTGCAGCAGACACTCAATAACGTAATCATTCTTCCATAGTATCATCTAATTCTTCTCGTATTAATAATCTGGCTCATAATAAGTAAATTTCAGAATCATATTCAAACATAAATATTCTTAATTGGAATACTCATTCATCAGGATGAGGAAATTGTCCTATTATATCATGTTGAAAATTTGGATCTTTCCTTATAATTCAAGACATTCTAGGATCTAATTCTCCAATTTTACGAACAAATAATTCTAGTGTTATATTATTTTCATCAGAAAGCGATGTAATATACGTATTTGTTTTTCATCTTTTGAATATTGGAATATTTGTGTTATCCTTTTGTTCTTTCTGGTTCTCAAATAATCATAGATTACCATTAAAATTCATACAAATAAATGGACCAGCACACATATCATCTATTGGAAATGTATTGAGTCAAAAACCTTTTGGATTGCCATCCTCGTCTTTTCAGGAAATAATTTTTCCAGCTCATGAGAACTGTACAAATCAATCTGGATGGTAAGACAATTTAAAATCATTTACTGTGGTTGATATGTCTTTAAATTGAATATCATCATAAGTAAGTTGCTTTATTCAGGAACTATTGTATATTTTTTCAGAAGGGAAACTACTTTTTTCTAAAAATGTAGGTTCATTATCTGGTAGAATTTTAGGAAGTCACAAAAAAATATCTCATTTGTTTGTAATAATTAACTTACAAATGGTCTTTATGCTGTCTGAATACTGGAACGATAAATACTTTTCTAGTTGATTCTTGCTCATATTATTCTCAAAAATACTTTATAAAAAGTTTCTTGGTTTCGTCGCCTAAGGAATTCTTTTTATGTTCAAATAATGATTTAAAAAAAGATTTTAGGTCATCTTTTTCTGCTATTCGATATATTTGATTATTGGACGTGCTAGCTTCGAGAAGTTCTATTATCTGTTGATCTGTAAAATATTGAGTGTATGGCATCAATTGACCTACATAAAAGTCTGTTTCATCAAAATTTCTTGAATGAATCAAATAATTTATTGCATCAGAAAGACTATCTTCTTCAATTAGAACCTCCTCTATAATATGATCAATTATTTCTTTTGTAGAAAAATCAACTTCGACTAAAAATGTAGGTCATTCAGATATGATTTTTACTACTCGATTTCCACTTATATTGAGCCAGGCTCATACCACATCTTTCGTATTAACGGGGAAATTAATTCTAGTGCTCATTTCTTTAAGAAAATATTCTTCCTGGAAATAAGAAATTCTTTGTTTCTCAAATTCATCAAAATCTGACACTACCCTCACTCTTTCATTACCATCAAATGCTTCTACAAGTCTACCATCCTTACATACAAAAAATACATAAGAATCCTCTATTGTTTTAAGATATTCCAATACTGTAAAATAAGTATAAGCATCTTTAAATCACTTATCAGTATTTTCACCATTCTCAAAAGGAGCTGCTTTTTGAAGAGCTAATTCCTTCATTTGCTCTATTACTGAATAATCTGTTAATTTTATCACAGAGTATGAAATATTCTCCGCATCTTCTAGTTTTTGGATGTGAGATGCTATATCAAAGTTTTCTCTTTCTGGCTTACTTGTTCCAAGTATCCAATGGATAGGATTTTCCAGAAACGATTGTTTTTTATTCTCTAAACTCCTCTTTTTTTGTCTTTTTAATTCTTCAATAACCATATCTGGAATTATAATTTCTGAGACCTTAGAAAACTTTTCTAAATCGCCTCTATTACCAAAAAAAAATCATAAGTTTGCTTCCTTATCTCTGAGTTTGTTTGTATCAAAGATTACTTTTTCTGTCATAAGTTGTATATAAAAATTAAATTTTATTTGGATCGTTCTTAAATCATTGTCTTATCATATATCTAAATAAGAATATAAATTAGTCTGTATCTTGAGGTAATTCATATGAAATAGATTCTGCTTCAAATAGAATAATCTCCTTATTTTGAAAATATTTTTTTGCTTTTTTATAATTCTCTTCAGCGTTTTCCTTCCTAGTAGAAATGTATAGGGTATTAATTTTAGAACTATTTATTTGAGTAAAAATATGCTGATCATTGTCTGATAATGAACAACCAATAATTACCATAGCACCAGAAAGTTCCGATAATTTATCGTAACATTTTTTGAGATATTTACTTCTATTTATTTCATCAATCTTATTTTCGCTTTGAAAAATGCAAATAATATCTCTTTCTTCATTATTTAATATTTCTTCAAGTTTATCATAAAGCGCACCATCGGTAGATTGGGTAATTTTTTTCTCTTCTTTTCAGTCGCGATAAATATGAAACGCTCAATGCAGAAAAAATAAATTTTGAGTCTCCTTACTAACATCAAAAACAAATTCCTTAGAATTATTAAATAAACTAATGATACTTCCATCATCTATATTTTTCAATATATTATTTTTTTTCTCTTCTTCTAGAATAGATTTCACAACCCTTTCTATATCAGAAGTCTTCCAATTTTTATTGTTACTTTTTGAATATATCTCAATCCCACTTATAAAATTCTTCTTTGTTAAATCTCACATATCTTTCGACACAACATTCGATTTTTGTCAAAAGTTTATATTAATAGATCAACCTCTTCTTGCTTCTTTTATCTCGCTATAAATATTATTTTGAACATCATTCATATCCTTTTCTACAAATTTTAATGATGGCTGCATTGCAATGGTTTTTTTTGGATTACTATCAGCTAACTTAAAATTTAAAAGCAGTAAATAAAGGAAAGAATCATAATTCAACGTAAAATAATTAGCAAAATTTTTAAGAAGAATATATATTCCTTCATTTCTTTCAGCATAAATATTTTTAATTCCAGATTTTACTATTTCATGTGCTGCTTTCATAAAATCACATTTTACTTTATTTGCCACATATTTTTTTAAAAATGAGTTTTGATCAGCGATATCATCCACCAATTTGCCAATAAATTTTTCCAAATCATCTCCGCACTCTGCAACAATGGTTTTTGCATCTTTATATATTCCATGATCATTTTCTGTCATTTTTTTGAATATAGATTTATAGCTTGTATCCACACCAAGACCACGATTAAACCCATTTCCAAGCAATAAATGACATTCTTGAGGCTCTATTTTCTCAAGAATATCTTTATATTTCAGCAATACTATTTCTTCTTTTCTCATATTTTCTATCTTAAATCTAAATTTTCACTCTGACTTCTCCCTTCATCAACCTAGGCAACAACTCATCACGAGTTTCTGAAAGAGATTTTATCTGGAGAGAATTAGTAAATATTTTTTCAAATATTGGCTTTATTGTATCATCAAATTTTTTTAATTGTTCATCATTCGGAATGACAAGTTCTAACTCTTTTATTATTGTTGAATTGATTGCAGTTACAATTGATGAAGTACTTCCTAAGCTATTAAAATCTAGATTTTGTAGATAACAATAAATAAATTCTGTGCTTAACTGTGAACCATCTTTTATTTTCAAATGTGCGATTGCTTCATTAGACAACATTTCTTCGGTTGTAATGGTTAGCTTTCCTACAGTCATTTTAAAACTTAAAATTGTAGTATTGGCGGGTATTACAGGGATATTGAATTTTTTTATGGCTTCGTCTGTAAGATATTCGGAAGTATCAAATATATATATTCATGCGTTCCCAATATCTTTGATAGATATCCATTTTTTTCCTGTTGGTGTTTTAGAAAATCGTTGATATTCTAAGCGTGGAGGTGTTCTTCCAATACTAATATCGAATTCTGTCCCTAGTTTCCCAACTCTCCACCCCTCAGGCAACTCATCATCCACTCCATATTTTCCAAACCATTCCTGGAAGATTGTCTGTGCTGTTTGCTCAAGTGTCTTATTTTGTTCTCTGAGAAGTTCTATTTTATTGTCAAAGGAAGAAAGGACAGATGCGATGGCTTGTTGTTCTGGAAGAGGGGGAAGAAAAACAGGTAATGATTTTATTTCTTCGAAATTAATATTTGGTTGTGCAGATTGACTTGGTGTTGAGTTAAAATATTTAATACTTTCTTGATTTCTTAATTTATACCATAAGAAAATATAATCAACAATTTCTGGATTTGCTGTGATAATAGCACAAGCTTGGTTTGTATTTGCTGGTAACAAATCTTTAGTTACCAAACCGGTTTTACCAAGGAAAATCCCTGCCATAGATAATAAAATATCATTTTCCTTTAATTGAGACCTTTTAAGTTCATTATGAACTTGAGAAGATATTTTTACTATTTTTGATTTATCTAAAGAACCATCATAGTTTAATGACTCAGATTTAATATAATTAATATCGTTTATATCAGAAGAAAATGATTTTGGGGTGGTTCATTTTGTAATTCTTTCAATAACACTTCCCAAGGTTGTCTCCACCCATCCATCAGGAAGCTGATCTTTGATTATATCTGATTGTATTTGTTGTGTCATAAGATTTATTTTTGAATTAAAGTTTTTGTACAGTCAACAGCAGAGAATCCATCAGTTATTTTACATCAGGATATCAAATAAACCACGAGAGCAATCAATAATCATAAAACGAGAAATAGTCGCTTATGATCTATTATATTTTTCTCTATTTTTGCGTACCGTGCTTTGTTCAGATATTCAGTTACAAATTTCATTCATTGATCTGTTATAACTAGTTTACTTCAATAATAATCATTGTAAAATCATGCAGATAAATATCATTTATTCACAAGGTCTTCGGCAATATCATCTAATTCTTTTGAAGAGAAAAGAAGTCATTGATAAGACCATTTTTCTTGTGTCCGTTTCTTGTTTAATTTCGGAATATTTAATCCTGTGCTTTTATCCACAGCACCATGTGAATTTAAAACTCTCAGTAATTTGTATGATTTTCTCATGCTTATAGATTATAAACTAAATCCAATCTTCCCTAATTGTCTCTTGATCTCTTCATTCATCTCAGCTTCTTTTGCCATCTGCTCTGCAAGTGTAGTAGTGAGTTTCTCCATTTTTTCTTCAAAAGGTATGCCATCATCTATGGTATCAGTAATGCCTACATATCTTCCAGGAGTAAGCACAAAACCATGTTTTTCTATCTCTTCCATCTTTGCTGATTTGCAGAATCCTTTTTGATCTTCGTAACTATTTCCTTTTCTCCAATTGTGGTATGTATCAGCTATTTTTTTCATATCTTCCTCGGTAAATTCTCTGTGTACACGATCTTTGAGAAATCCCATTTCTGAGGCATCTATAAATAATGTTTCCTTATTTCTTACTGTCCTTTCTCTTCTGAGAAATCGTATACAAGCAGGGATACCTGTATTATAGAAAAGTTGTTTTGGTAGCGCCACTATACAATCAACAAGATCAGCTAGGACCAAATTTTTTCTTATATCTCCTTCACCAGAAGTATTGGAACTCAATGATCCATTTGCCAAAACTGTCGCCATTACTCCATGCGGAGCTAGATGATAAAGCATATGTTGCATCCATGCAAAATTTGCATTACCTGCTGGCGGGATTCCGTACTTCCATCTTGCATCATCTTGAAGTATTTCTTGCCCTCGATCTGATTGATTAAATGGCGGATTAGCAAGTACATAGTCAGCTTTGAGATCTGGATGATCGTTTTTGAGAAATGAACCTTCTGTATTCCATGATACAAATTGAGAATTGATATTTCTGATTGCTAGATTCATTTTGCTTAGCTTCCATGTTGTTTGATTGGACTCCTGACCGTAGATAGTAATATCTTTGATATTCCCTTGGTGTTCCTGTACGAATTTCTCACTCATCACAAACATTCCACCGCTACCGCAGGCAGGATCATAGACACGTCCTTTGTATGGTTCTATCATTTCTACCATAAGCTTTACGATTGATTTTGGTGTGTAGAATTGACCGCCTTTTTTTCCTTCTGCATTAGCAAACTCACCAAGAAAATATTCGTAAACACGACCGAAAAGATCTTTGGATTTTTCATTTTCTACCTTGAGTTCAGTATTTGATATGAGATCAATAAGCTCTCCAAGTGATGTCTTGTCCAGATTTGGTTTCCCAAAAACCTTAGGTAAAACGTGACGAAGTTCTGGATTTTCCTTTTCTATTGCTTCCATAGCGTCATCAAGTTCTTGTCCAACAGTCGGCAGTTTTGCTTTAGCTTGAATATTTTTCCATCTTGCTTGTTGTGGGACAAAAAAGATATTTTCTGCTTTATATTCATCTCTATCTTCTGGATCAGAAAATTCATCTGCTTCAAGTTTATCGTAAAGTTCTTGAAATGACTCTGAAATATACTTGAGAAATATTAGTCCAAGAGCAACATTTTTGTATTCTGCAGCATCGATATTTTTGCGTAGCTTGTCTGCGGCCTTGAATAGTTGGGCTTCAAAGTTTGATGTCTGTTCTTTTGCCATGGAAATATATTTGTATATATAAAAAAACTGCTCACAAATGTATATCCGATTCCCTTTGAAATTCAAGTATAGATGTATATTTTACTGTGTATTACAGTATATTTTATAACAAAAAAATCACGACCTAAATCGTGAGATATACTAGTCCTAAACCGTATTTTCAAAGTCAAATTGGAGATGATGGGATTCGAACCCATGTCTAAAAGGCA
>AMFJ01018849.1_pt1 | contig 11894 bp, 11 predicted proteins | sample 427208 | NCBI WGS metagenome assembly AMFJ01 (sample SAMN02954298, study PRJNA114691) | groundwater metagenome | biome: aquatic; feature: subsurface aquifer; material: sediment; isolation source: subsurface aquifer sediment | place: USA: Rifle, CO | collected 2008-08
TGTGGTTATAGTCCAAGAACACGTCTTGATTTATCAGTGAACATATTAACGAATCATGCTGTTAATAAAGGAAACATTACTGTATTTGGTGGCGCTCAAATGCGGCCGAATTTACATATTCAAGATATGTGTGATCTTTATGAATTACTGACCACCATTCCTTCTGAAAAAATACAAGGAGAAACTTTTAATGTGGGTTATCAAAATTTTACTATAATGGAAATCGCGCAAATGGTGAAAAATGTGGTTGAAAAAATATATCCAGATAAGATGCCAATAGAAATCAAAACCACAAAATCCGATGATAATCGATCATATCATATTAGCTCACAAAAAATTAAAAGAGTCTTGGGATTTGAGCCAAAACGAAGTATTGAAGATGCTATTCGCGATTTATGCCATGCTTTTAAAGAAGGAAAATTAAGCAATAGCTTTGAAAATGACTGGTATTATAATGTACGTCAATTAAAAAAGATTCCATTAGTATGAATAAGAAACCAATTGCAATTGTAACGGGTGGGGCCGGCTTCATTGGTAGCGCCATGGTAGATTTGTTATTAGATAAAGGATGTATAGTTAGAGTAATTGATAATTTATGTGGAGGGAGAGAGTCTAATCTCAGACAGCATATCAATAACCCGGATCTTTCGTGTGAATGGGTTGATATTCGTAATCTTAATGCGAATTCCAATTTATTTTCACAAGCCAAGTATGTCTTTCATTTTGCAGGTATGGGAGATATTGTGCCTTCTATTGAAAAACCGATTGATTACATGTCTGTGAACCTCCTGGGTACGATACAGGTTCTCGAGGCCGCACGTGCAGCTAAAGTAGAGAAATTGGTATATGCCGCATCTTCTTCTTGTTATGGATTAGCAAGCGTACCCACGAATGAGAATCATATTATTTCTCCTCAATATCCTTATGCATTGTCGAAATATATGGGAGAACAAGCTTGCTTTCATTGGCAAAAAGTATATGGATTTGCTGTCAATTCAATCAGGATATTTAATGCTTATGGAATTCGAGTAAAAACGACAGGAGCATATGGTGCTGTATTTGGTGTTTTCTTTAAACAGAAACTTGCTAAAAAACCATTTACCATTGTAGGGGATGGCAGCCAAAAACGTGATTTCGTATATGTAACAGATGTTGCGCGTGCTTTTTTGGCGGCTGCTACGACTCATAAAAAGGGAGAAGTTTATAATTTGGGTGCAGGTAATCCGCAATCAATTAATACGTTGGTTGAATTATTAGAGGGTGAAGTGGTATATGTTCCCAAACGTCCTGGCGAACCCGATTGCACATTTGCTGATATTAGTAAAATTACAAGAGAGCTAGGATGGAAGCCAGAGGTTTCATTTAAAGAAGGGGTGAACAACATGCTAAAGGAAATTAATTACTGGGAAGAAGCACCCTTATGGGACCCTGCCTCAATCGAAGAAGCAACAAAAACCTGGTTTAAATATATGAGTGAGGAGAGCGCATCTCATGTCTGACCTCATGAATCAATATCAACATAAAATTAAGACGGTGGAGAAATTAAAACAAATCATTGGACTATTTCCTCGAAAGAAAAAAGTAATCATGTGTCATGGTGTATTTGATGTGGTTCATCCAGGACATCTGCGCCATATGTTATATGCTAAAAGCAAAGCTGATATTTTAATTATAAGTATGACTGCTGACAAACATGTCTATAAAGGATTTGATCGTCCCCATGTTCCTCAAAATTTGCGTGCAATTAGCCTTGCAGCTTATGAAATGGTCGATTATGTGTTAATTGATGCTAATTCAACGCCATTAAAAAACATTGCTTACTTACAACCTGATTTTTTCGCAAAAGGTTATGAATATGTTTGCGGAGGCATGCCACCAAAAACATGTGACGAAGCTGACATGCTTTCTACTTATGGTGGAGAAATTATTTTTACGCCTGGAGATATAGTTTATTCCTCATCAAAACTGATTGATCTTGCTCCTCCAGAGTTAAAGGTAGATAAGCTACTTGCATTAATGGCTGATCATCAAATTACATTTAATATGTTACGAGAAGCTTTATCTAAATTTAAAAATCACCATGTTCATGTGGTGGGCGATACGATTATTGATAGCTACACATACACAACATTAATTGGCGGAAATACCAAAACACCCACCATGAGTGTCCGTTTCGAAGAGAAAAAAGATTTTCTTGGCGGAGCAGGTATCGTTGCAAAACACATTCGTGCAACAGGGGCAAAAGCAACTATTACGACTGTTCTCGGAGATGACTCCTTAAAAGAATTCGTTATCTCCTCTTTGGCAGAGTCAGGAGTAGAGTGTGAGCCTATTATTGATGCTACACGGCCTACGACGAATAAAAATGTCATTGTCGCTAGCAATTATCGATTATTAAAAATAGATACGCTTAACAATACTTCCGTATCTGATTTTATACTACATCAAATTTCAGACAAAATTCGCCATGCTCCATCTGATGCAGTTATATTTAGTGATTTTAGACACGGCATCTTTAATCGCCGCACTATCCCAGAATTATTTGCAGCCATTCCAGAAGGTACTTATAAGGTTGCTGACAGTCAGGTGGCGAGTCGGTGGGGAAATATAACGGATTTTCAAACTTTCGATTTAATAACGCCCAATGAACGCGAAGCGCGCTTCGCTTTAGCAGATCAGGATTCTGGTATACGTTCATTAGCAGCGAATCTTTATGATAAAGCAAATTGTAAAACATTAATTCTGAAATTAGGTAATCGTGGTATATTAACTTGCAGAAACAATAGACATGAAGCATTAGATTCATTTTTTGTTATTGATAGTTTTGCAGAACGAACGGTTGATACTGTGGGTGCTGGAGATGCGTTGCTCGCCTATGCAACACTATCGATGCTTGCCACCGGCTCAGAAGTGGTGGCTAGCATTATTGGATCTTTAGCCGCGGCTTGCGAATGTGAATGTGATGGTAACATTCCTATTAGCCTTGAACATATTTTAAAGAAAATTAACATGATAGAAAAGCAGGCTTGTTACGATTGGAGTAGTAAATTAGAAAGGACCGACAAATGCGAATCATCGTTGTCGGTCTAGGTATTCAAGGTAATAAACGTCGTTTCGTTTCTTCAAACGATTGTGTTGCTTGTGTAGACCCAATTAATTTGTCTGCCGATTATAAAAAAATAGAAGATGTACCTGTCCAAGATTATGATGCTGTATTAATTTGCACCCCAGATGAACCTAAAATTGAAATAATCAAATATCTTTTAGAGAATAATAAGCATATTTTAGTAGAGAAACCGTTATGGGCTCATAACGAAAATGAGATCTTAGCGATTCAACAATTGGCAAAAAATAAAAAATTACTCGTTTATACCGCTTATAATCATCGATTTGAGCCGCATTTTGTTAGAATGCATTCTCTCATCAAAAGCGGTTCATTGGGTAAAATTTATCACTGTCGAATTTTCTATGGTAATGGAACTGCAAGATTAGTGCGAAATTCTTTATGGCGTGATCAAGGATCCGGCGTATTGTCTGATCTGGGCTCACACATATTAGATACTTTACATTTTTGGTTTGATATTCAATCTGAACAATTTTTTATTGTATCCAGTAATTGTTTTGAAAATCATTCTCCGGATCATGTTATCGTTTGTAATAATGATGTTTCTCCAAGAATTGAATTTGAAGCGACTTTACTTTCATGGCGGAATCATTTTACGTGTGATATTTTTGCTGAAAATGGATCTGCGCATATTTCTTCCCTTTGTAAATGGGGCCCTAGTCAATTTATTCATCGAATACGTCAACTCCCAAGCGGTATTCCAAACGAAGAAACCATTACATTAGTCAATCCAGATCCTACTTGGGAAATCGAATATGCACATTTTAAAAAATTATGTAAGACGGGTGTCCAAACGAATCTTTCGACGGATATTTGGCTAAATAGTGTTTTGAAAAAACTCGAGAAAGAATTAATGCAAGGTGAAGCATGTCACAACAACCATTAATTGGATTTGCAGGAATGAGTCATCTTGGCATAAATACCGCTGTTGCTACAGCAGAACGGGGATTTGATACAATCTGTTATGATTCCGACTCATTTTTAATTAAAGATTTAAAAAATCAAAAATTGACAATCGTAGAACCTGGATTATCCACTTTATTTACTAAGCATCTTTCGACCCAACGTTTAAAATTTAGCGATGATGTTAGTCGATTACAAGAATGCGACATCGTCTATATCTCTTCTGATGTCATGACTAATGATAGCGGAGAGAGCGACTTATCAACTATGAGATCTTTGATTGAATATGTTTGTTGGAACCTAAAACCAAATGCCATTCTGATCGTACTAGCACAAGTGCCTCCAGGATTTACTCGTCAATTAAAAGAATTAATTCATCCTGACCGTTTATATTATCAAGTAGAAACCTTAATCTTTGGCAAAGCAATTGAGCGAGCGATGCATCCAGAACGGTTTATTATTGGTTGTGCAGATGCTGATAGAGAATTAAATCCATTTTATCAAAGATTGCTTAATACTTTTAACTGTCCTATTTTGGTAATGAATTATGAAAGTGCAGAATTAACAAAAATCTCAATCAATTGTTATTTAGCCGCTCAAGTTAGCGTAACTAACATATTAAGCGAAATTTGTGAAAAAATGGGTGCTAATTGGTCTCAAGTGATACCAGCTTTAAAATTAGATAAACGTATTGGTCAATATTCATATATTATGCCTGGATTGGGTATTGCTGGGGGGAATTTAGAACGAGACTTGACTACCATTCTTAATCTTTCAAAAGAATGGGGAACAGAAAATAGCGTTGTAAAATCATTTGTTGACAATAATCGCTATCGCAAAAATTGGGTGTTAAAAATTTTACATCAAAGCATATTGCTCAGAAATCCAAATCCATCAATTGCTGTATTAGGCTTGACATATAAAGAAAACACTAACAGCACAAAAAATTCACCCGCATTAGCTTTGTTAGAATCCCTTAAAACCTACAATATCCAGTCATATGATCCAACTATTAAAGTACCCATTGTATCTTGGGCGAGATGTGCACATTCGATAGACGAGGCTGTCCAAAATGTAGATGTATTAATTATTATGACGCCGTGGGAAGAATTCAAATCCCTGACACCTGATACTTTAAAAAATAATATGCATGGAAAAATAATTATCGACCCTTATCATGCTTTAAATGAGATTCATTTTTTAAAAGAAGGGTTCCAGTATTTTGCTTTAGGAAGAGGTTCAATATGTTAAAACACTTAAACCCAATAAAACAAAAACCAGCACGTGTTGTAGTCTTAGGTTCGAAGGGATTTGTCGGTAGTCATATTTTACAGCAATTACAACAAGAAAACTGTGATATTGTAGGCATTTCAAAAAATGACATTAATTTATTAACGAATGAAGCCGAAGAAAAATTATTAAAGACGTTAAAATTAAACGATGTATTAGTGATCGTTTCATCAATCGTACCGTGTAAAAGCAGTGAAATGCTGATTGATAATATCCGGATGATGCAAGTCATTTGCAACACTATTCAGAAAGTCTCGCTATCCCATGTAATTTATATTAGCTCTGATGCCGTTTATTCTGATGATATGACTTTAATCTCCGAAAATGCTAAACCCTCACCATCCAATTTGCATGGCACGATGCATTTTTGTAGAGAGAACATGCTCAAATGTATTATTAATCAGACGCCTTTAGCTATTTTAAGGCCGAGCATATTGTATGGTATGTCTGATCCTCATAATAGTTATGGACCTAACCGATTTTTACGACAAATTGAAAATAACCAGGATATTACACTATTTGGCGAAGGTGAAGAAAAAAGGGACCACGTATACATTGGAGATGTTGCCAAGATTGCTTCTTTAGTTATTCATCATAAAAGCGAGGGGGTTTTAAATATTGCGACCGGTGAATCCTGTTCATTTAAAGACATAGCAAATGATATGCTGAAAGCAGCGAATTCTTCTAATGTAATGATTACATCACGTAGAAATAATGCGATTCTACATCGATATTTTGATAATTCAGTCTGTTATAAGGCTTTTCCGCACTTTCAATATGTTACGTTTAAAAACGGGCTAAAAAAAATAATTAAACGTGAAACCAATTCAAAGCTTACTGTTTATTAAGGATTCTTTATGAGCTTAACCATTCCATATACTAATCTTGGACATCAAACAAGAGAAATTAAAAAAGAACTTTTGCACGCTGTTGAAGAGGTTTTAGATAGCGGTCATTATATTCTTGGGCCTAAAGTAGCAGAATTTGAAAAAAAATTTGCTGCCTTTTGTCATGCAAAATATGGAATGGGTGTTGCGAATGGAACTTCTTCTCTGTATCTCGTCTTAAAAGCGATCGGTGTTAAAGAAGGCGATGAAGTCATTACTGTTCCTAATTCATTTATTGCTTCAGCTTCTTCAATTGCATTAACAGGCGCTAAGCCTGTTTTTGTTGATATTAGAGAGGATATGAATATTGATCCTGATAAGATTGAGCAGGCTATTACACCTGCGACTAAAGCAATTATTCCTGTCCATCTGACGGGTAGACCTGCGCGCATGGATACGATTCATGATATTGCGAAAAAGTACAACCTATTTGTTTTAGAAGATGCTGCACAAGCTGTCGGAGCAAAACTAAAAGGAAGATATGTTGGTTCGTGGGGAGATGCTGCTAGCTTTAGTTTACATCCTTTAAAAAATCTTTTTGCATATGGCGATGCAGGGATTATTACCACCCAACACCAAAACATTTATGAAAATATTTTGCTTTCACGGAATCATGGTCTCAAAAATCGCGATGAATGTAAATTTTTTAGTTTTAACGAAAGATTGGATGAATTACATGCTGCTATGCTTTTAGTGCAGCTAAAATATTTCGAACAATGGACTGAAAAACGTAGACAGTTTGCTTTTCGCTATAATCAATATTTGCGAGAACACGTTGTGGTACCCGAAGAAGGGCCGGATGAACATTGTGTTTATCAAACTTATATGATTCAAGCAGATAAGCGTAATGAACTCTTACATTATCTTAATGCTGCGGGAGTGGATGCTAAGATCCATTATCCTATTCCTCTACATTTGCAAGAAGCAGCTCGATATTTGCAGTATAGTGAAAATGACTTTCCAGTAACACGCAAGATCACTGCAAAAATTTTGAGCCTCCCTGTAAATCATTCTATTACGTTTGATCAACAAGATCATATAATTGATCTCATAAGGAAGTTTTATGCCTAGAACAAATGTAACAATAGACCAAACCATTTTAGAGCATTTATACGCGACTGCTTTAAAAATTAGAATGGTAGAAGAAGCAGTTGCCTCGCACTATCCAAAAGGTGAAATGAGAACACCTATTCATCTTTGTACAGGTCAGGAAGCAAATCCAGCAGGTGTTTGCGCAGCTTTAACAGATGAAGATATCGTTTATGCTTATTATCGTTCTCATGGTTGGTACTTAGCGAAAGGTGGTGATCTACATAAAATGTTAGCAGAATTTTTTGGTAAAGAGACCGGCTGTAGTAAAGGATATGGCGGATCGATGCATTTAATTGATCTTAAAAAAGGATTTGCTGGTACAACTGCGTTAGTTGCTGCCGCACAGGCTCACGCAGTGGGCGCAGCATTTACTTTTAAATCTCGAAATCAAAAAAGAGTAGCAGTTTCCAGCTTCGGTGATGGAGCGACGGAAGAAGGCATTTTTCAAGAGTCACTTATGTTTGCTGCCCTGAGAAAATTACCCGTTATTTTTATTTGTGAAAATAATGGTCTTGCGACAAACACCTGGATTCAATATCGTCAACCCAAAGTACCAATCTATAAAAGGGCTGAAGGGTTTGGTGTTCACTCGGTTTTAGTGGATGGAAATGATGCAATTCAGGTTCATCAAGCGACACAAGAAGCAGTCAATCGCGCAAAAGCGGGAGAAGGCCCATCATTTATTGAATGTAAAACATATCGTATGCTGGAACATTGCGGTCCTAACAACGATCTTTCACTTGGCTTTCGTTCTGAAGCAGATGTTAAGCCCTGGAAAGAAAAAGATCCTATTCAACATCTAGAAAAGCAAGTTCGATCTGAATTATGTCAGATGTTACGAAAAAAATTCCAAATTGAAATTGAGCGCGCATTAGAAGAGGCTCGCAATGCACCATTTCCAACACGTCTGATTCCAGAGGAACTCGTATGCCAACAATGAAATTTTATGAAGCCATTCAGGATGCCTATCTTCAAACTATGCGTAATGATCCAGAAGTTTATATTATCGGCGTGGGTGTAATAGATCCAAAAGCCGTATTTGGTTCAGTTACAGGATTGCTTGAAGAATTTGGCGAAGATAGAGTTGTAGAAGGACCATTAGCTGAGCAGATGTTAACTGGATTTGCATTTGCATCCGCAACACTTGGAATGAAGCCTGTCTTAATTCACCATCGTGTTGATTTTCTGCCCCTTACGATGGATCAGATCGTAAATCATTGCGCAAAATGGTCTTATATGTTTGGAGGACAACAAAAAGTGCCAATGGTGATTCGAGGTATCGTCGGCAAAGGATGGGGAAATGGCCCTCAGCATACTCAAAGTCTACATAGTTTGATGGCAAATATTCCGGGACTGAAAGTAGTTGTTCCATCCAATCCTGCTGATGCCAAGGGACTTATGATTTCTGCTATTATGGATAATGAGCCAGTCATTTATATTGATCATCGTTCTTTACATAATGACAGTGATGAAGTACCTGAAGGAATTTATCAGGTTCCAATCGGTAAAGCGAAGATCCTTAGGGGAGGAAATGATTTAACATTGGTTGCAATTGGTCCTATGGTTAAAGAGGCGTTAATTGCTTCTCAGGAATTTTGTGAGCGTGGATATTCCATTGAAGTCATTGATCTGCATACCATACGCCCCCTGGATTATACAACTGTCATAAAATCAGTTAAAAAAACAGGAAATCTGATTATTGCAGATGCTGATTGGCCATATTTTGGTGTTTCGGCTGCGTTAATTAGTCAAATTTCGCAACATGCTTTTGGTGCCTTGAAAAGAGCACCGAAAGTAATTAGTTGGCCAGACCATCCTGTCCCAGCTAGTTATATGCTTGATAAAGATTATTATCCAACTGCCGCCAAAATAGTGAATGCGATTTCAGAATTCTTGAGTAAGAAAATGACAATTAAGATGGAGAAAAGAAATCAAGAAACACATTCTGGAGTTGTGCATGGCCCTTTTTAATGTGACTATCAATTTTTTTTGATGTCAGTTTTATTTATGCAAAAAAAAATACTTTTTCTTACTCCCTGGTTTCCATCTCACAGGGAGGACCAGACTGGAAACTATATTTTAGATTCCCTTGAGGCATTAGCAAACCTCGGCCATGAGCTAACGGTTTTAGTGACACAACCATGGCGTCCTAAGCTGGCTAAAATTTTGAGTAAAGACTGGAATAAGTCTCCAATTGATGTAACACAATTTTCAGAAAAATTCAATTTAAAAGTACACCATCATTTTTCAATTCCACGTCATTACTTTCGTCCGATTTCTAATTATGCTTATAAATACCAAATTGGCTCTAAACTGGAAGCGTTAGCAAGAAAAAATCATTGCGAACTGATTCATGCTCATACGGAATTAGCGGGTTGGTTAGCTGTCAATGTTGCAAAGCGGTTATGTATCCCATCTGTTGTTACCTTGCACGGAATAGATACAGATAAAAAATTATATTGTGGTATAACTAAAAAACAGCTATACGAATATACTATTTCAAATGCAGATCGTCTTGTTTTAGTCGGAGAGCCATTAATAAATTTTTTTAAAAATTTTACTCAAAAATCTGACCATTTTCGAGTGGTTCATAATGGATTTCGCTTGACATCTCAAATGATGAGCTCTGATAAAAAGATGAGTGAAAGACACTTTCGATTTGTCAGTGTCTCTAATTTACATGAAGGAAAAGGAATTGATATCAATTTGTATGCATTAGCAAAATTGAAAGCAGCTGGAATAAAAAATTGGACTTATAAAATAATCGGCGATGGTTATGAACGAAAAAATCTTGAAACCTTAGTAAATACGTTGTGCTTGCGTGATTGTGTTTTTTTTATCGGGGGATGTCAACATAAGGATGTCTATACCCATCTTTCAGAATCAGATATTTTTATTCTTCCATCTTATCGAGAAGCATTTGGCATTGCCTATGTTGAAGCGATGTCATTTGGATTGTTGACAATTGGCGTGAAAGGACAGGGGCCTTCTGCATTTATTAAGCACGGTAAAACAGGATTATTAATCTCGCCTAATAGTGTTTATGAACTTGCAAGTACATTACAGGCGGCATTCCAATCACCTCATGAAATGCTCAAAATTGCTAATGCGGGAAAGCAATATATAATAAATCATTTTACCTGGCGCGATCATGCTCTAAATTTAACCAAAATATATGATGAATTGTTAACACGCAGCTGATTTTGTAACTATTCACGCCCCTGATCACCGTAAACGCAAACTTACCCACCCACTTATAATCTAACGTAACCCGAGTTCGGAGTTTTCTATATTTTTTAACTAACCGAATCACTTGCCTCTTTGATAACTTTAACAGCCGCATCGCCTGGCGCTGTTTTAAATGCTTCCCTACAACCTGTCTTATCACCGTCACACGTTCTATTTCTTGAGTACTCATCGTCAATAATCCAATCGGCATTGTCGCTTCCCTCAACCTTAGATGACCCTACAAGGGTATCTAAATCGAAGCCAAAAGGTGACATCTCTACTTTGCTGAAAGGTGACATTACTAAATTGCTCCTACAAATGTATAAAAATAAATTGACGAAACTAATTTTACATGGCAATATAAACAAGTTTGCGCGCAAATTTTCTCAGTCACCTAATACTTTGTTTGGGTTTAGTTGATTATTTTAACAATTTTAAGGAGAATTGCCGTGCAAGATATTTTCGCCTACAGCCACATCATCCGCCAATTACGTCGTTTTTTTCAAGATCACAAGGGATACATTGAAGTTCCAGCTCAACCTAGACTATCTATTCTTGCCGCTTGCGAAGATCCTGAAACAATTACCCAGTTTGTTTTTAGTGGAGTCAATTATCCTCTACCACAAACAGGGCAAATGTGGCTTGAATCAGAAATCTTAAAAAATCCAGATGTACCCGGTGTTTTCTGCATTACAACTAGCTATCGTAATGAACCTTTTCCCATTCCAGGTCGTCACGATAAAATTTTTCCGATGTTTGAATTTGAATCTGCTGGTAGCATAAACGAGTTGAAAAAAGTAGAAGCCGAATTGCTCGAATATTTAGGCTTTCCCTCACCTGTATCCTGTCGCTATGATGCTATTTGCCAAAAATACGAAACCTTCGAAATCAAGTCCGATCATGAAATGATGCTGCAACAAGAACTGGGCAATGTAATTAGCTTGGAACATTTTCCACAACGCACGCATCCTTTCTGGAATATGAAGCACAATAAAAATGGTATCTTTAATAAAGTTGACGTCATTCTTTATGGTATGGAAACCATCGGTTCAGCGGAACGTTCCTCTAACGTAGATGAAATGCGTGAAAATTTCTTTACCATTTCTAATGGACAATATGCAAAGTTACTTTTTAATGCCTTTGGTAAAGACCGCGTCACGAAAGAATTAGATGAATATCTTTCTCTGCCTATGTTTCCACGTTTTGGCGGCGGAATTGGCATTACTCGACTAGCGCGTGCTATGAAATTAGCTGAAATTATTCCGGCTGACAAAGAAGCAAAAACCGAGTTAGCAAAAGCTATTTAATCTTTGTTTTGCTATCAGGGCATACAAACCCTGATAGCAAACAACCTATAGGTAAAAAATGAC
>AMFJ01033712.1_pt1 | contig 11884 bp, 9 predicted proteins | sample 427208 | NCBI WGS metagenome assembly AMFJ01 (sample SAMN02954298, study PRJNA114691) | groundwater metagenome | biome: aquatic; feature: subsurface aquifer; material: sediment; isolation source: subsurface aquifer sediment | place: USA: Rifle, CO | collected 2008-08
CTGCACCCGGAAACATGATATCTCTTTGACCCGTCAACTGATTCACTGTTCAATATCCCGTGTGCTCCATAAACCTTTAAATATTTTGTTAGTGACGGCTCGTTCCAGAATCGTTTTGTTCCGTCAAAGGAGTGTGCCGAAGGTCCAAGACCCAGATAGGGAGTTCTGTTCCAGTATGCGCTGTTATGTTTTGCCTCTTTTCCCGGAAGGCAAAAACTGGAGACTTCATATTGCAGGTAACCGGCTTCCGATAACCTTTTTTGAAGGGCCGAGTATTGCCTGTGCGAAGCATCGTCGGGCAGAGCGTTATACTCTCCCTTTTCGTATTGCCTGCCCAGTTTGGTCTTTGGTTCTATACTCAACTGATATGACGATATGTGTTCAGGCCTTAGTTCTATTGCTTTGTCCAGGTTGTAGTTCCACTCTTCATCACTCAGCGCTTCAAAACCGAATATCAGGTCAATGCTCGTGTTGCTGAACCCTGCTTTTCTGGCCAGATTAAAGGCTTCAACTGCTTTTGCAGAGTCGTGCCTTCTGTTCATCCATGCAAGGTGGCTGTCAATAAATGACTGAATCCCCATGCTTAGCCTTCCCACACCCAGCTCTCTTAGCGACTTGAGGTAATCAAATGTGATATCATCCGGATTAACTTCCATAGTCACTTCTTCAAGAGAAGAAATGTCGCCAGTTGAGAAGCTTTTGCGAATTTCACCAAAAACAGCCGACAGAGATTCAACCGGCATAAGAGAAGGTGTCCCGCCACCAACATAAAGCGTGGTAACGGGAACACCCTGTTCTTTAAAGAAATCTTTTCTGACTTTTATCTCCCTGTACAGCGCGTCTGCAAATTTCGAAATCTCTCCTGTGCGCTTTGTTGAGTAGAAGTCACAGTATATGCAAAACCGGGCACAAAAAGGAAAGTGAATATAGATTCCTGCCAATTTGATTTACTTATCTATTTCAACAGTAAATCGGCAGATCCCAGTTTTGACTCTTCGGTATAAACATCAACTGTATAAACGCCCTTTACAAAACGTGGGCTGCCTCCGTAGAAAATACAGATCTCTATTTCCGAACCCTGATAGTCAACTTCCCTTGATGCCGAATAAATCATCTGTTCGCCTTCTACAGTAAAAATCTGTTCCTGACCCGAAGTGAGGAGAATTCCGTCCGGACCTTTAATTCTCACAAATATTCTTCTCGGACCTTTGTATGCAATTGAATTTTCTACCAGGCTGAGGCAAGTGCGAAGCTTTGCCGTTCTGCTGCTTCTGTCGGTATCTTTATTGGAAGAGTTTATTGCAGTTACCATAACGCCTCTTCCTTTTAACACCGAACCAATTTGAACCTGTTTTGCATATTCGTCGGTAGTTGTTTGCAATTCATTGAATTTCTGGCGGCTCTCTCTTGCTTCTGTCCTTGCAACCGAAGCATCTTCCCTCAGTTGAATATTTAAAGTGTTCAGAGAGTCAAGCTGCTTAATATATCCCCGCATTATACTCCTGAGAGTTCCAAGCTCTTTTTCGTATTCGCGAATTTTTATTCTGTTCTTGGCATCCGTTTTTTGCACTCTCTCTATCAGTTGAACGACTTTCTCTCTTTCAACGGTCAGATGGGCATTAAGAGTATCATTGTTCGACGACAGCCCTTCGTAGTCCGATTTCAGCTGGAGCATTTGCCCTGTAAGTTCCTCCTTCTCCACTTTAAGACTCCCGATCATTCCGTTTCGGTCTACCCAAATCCAGGCCAGAATTCCGGCCAGTACAACTGCAACTGCAGCCAGTACTATTACAATGGTCTTCATTTTCTTCTCATTTTCCATAACGCTGAATTTTTGTGTTATTAATACCCCTGATTACAAAAATAGAAAAATTTGTTAGCTTTGCGCTACAAGTTTAAATAAAAGAATTTTATTATGTCCAGATTTAATCTTCAGAAGTACCTCATCCGAGTGCTTAAGTACATGGTATATCTTGTGATTGTGTTCTTCCTGATAATCGCAATCTTCTCACTTACATCCAACAGAGAGTTCAGTTACGAAAGTCTGTTCCGTCCCGGAACCGGCATTCAGATGATTGTTTTCTTTGTTGTAATTTCATTTGTCTATCCACTTTTCGGGTTTGTAAAAAAACGCGTTTATCTGAACCACACCTTTAGTGAAGACCGCCAGAAAATCGTTGAGGTTTTCACAAACGGCCGGTACAAACAAATTGGCGAAACAGAAACAACCTTAACATTCCGTCATACATCTACATTTGTCAGAGTTATGAGAATGTTCGAAGACGATGTTACTGTGGATTTTTCCGACAACCCAATCATAATCGACGGGCAAAGGAAAGATGTTTACCGTTTGGCCCGCACCATAGAGTGGTTCGTAAGAGACGACCGCAAGGACGAATAGTCCCAAACGCTACCTTTCATACTGGTCGTGATCCCATTCCGGTGCTTCAATCTTACCCTCTAATGGTAATCTGAAACAAAGGTAAGTTATCGGGTGTCCCTTCGAGAGAAATTGCTCTTCGTAATGAGTTTTGATGGAGAGAATATCTGCTGTATGTGCATCAATTTTCTCTTTTTCCTCTATCGATTTGTATATATCTTTATTTTCGGCCACTATTTCAAATGAATTCCGGCGAGCTATTGCGCAACTGTATTCGTGCAGATACGGACTATCCGTTTTCAGATGAATATGACCATTAGGTTTCAGAAAATTCCTGTACCTCTCTAAAAAAACAGGCGACGTAAGTCTTTTATTGTCTCTCCTTATTTGGGGGTCGGCAAAGGTTATCCATATTTCGGAAACCTCTCCTGAATCGAACAGCCACTCAATAAATTCTATTCTCGTTCTAAGAAATGCAACATTGGCAAGCTTCTCCTGAACAGCTGTTTTTGAGCCTCTCCATAACCTGGCTCCTTTAACATCTATTCCAATGAAATTTGTGCCGGGAAATTTTCTGGCAAGTTCAACAGTATACTCTCCTCTTCCGCAACCAAGTTCAAGTACCAGCGGGTTGTCATTCTTAAAAAACTCCCTGTTCCATTTCCCCTTCATTTTGTAGTCTTTACGAAAGACCTCCTCAAAATCGGGTTGAAAAAGGCAGATGAAGCTCTTGTTCTCCTCAAATCTTTTTAATTTATCTTTTCCCATCGGATTCTGTTAGTATTATACTTATCTCACCCACTCCGTCAATGTCTCTGCCGGTTGCGTTTTCAATCCGGATGAGCCAGCTGCCGCTTTTTGGAAAAATCACTCCCTTTCGGTATTGCCACCTTACATCCCTCCACAATCCCGAACGGTGAAGTTCTTTTGGCAAACCTTCATTAAATTTTAGAGTATCGGTGTATTTGATGCCATCCGGCGAAAAAATGGCAACAGTAAGAGATTGTTCTATGTCTTTATATGCCGAAGATAAACGCATGAACACATCTATATCAAAAACCTGCAGAGTGTCTTTCGCTTTAAAGCGGTACTCCAGCTTTTGGTTAACAGAAAATGTTTCGTTTTTGATCTTTACAGTGTAAGCTTCGAATTTATCCTGCCTTGCACAGGATATTAAGAAAAGGGAGATGAGCAGAAGCAGTTTAGCTCTGCTTTGGGTTACCGCCATTACCATTACTGTTGCCATTGCCATTCCCGTTGTTTCCGCTTCTGTTTGATTTTTTTGGCCCCTTTGGTCTATTGCCAAGTACTTTGCTTTTTTCGTCAAACCGGGAAATGCTGTCGTCCCCTACTGCAGTTATAAATTCCGGCGATTTTTCCTTTGCTGTTGGCAGGAGGCTTTCTACCTTTATTCCCCGTGAGTTAAGCTTGAGAATTTCAATAACCTTTTCTGCCGGTATTGGGAACATATTTGCCATACCGTGCTGCTCATATGAGAACCACATTATCCCTTTAAGGATATCGGTTTTTATAAGGAAGACAGGTCCGTCGAGCGTTTCAAGCGGCTCTCTAACATAAGGAATTTTCGTTAGTGCATCTATATAAGTTGCTGCCTCATAGTTGATGCAACATTTTAGTTTGCTGCATTGCCCTGCAAGTTTTTGCGGGTTTAATGACAAATCCTGGCTGCGGGCAGCCTGAGTTGTTATTGACTGGAAATTTGACATGTATCTCGAACAGCAGAGCTCCTGGCCACACACTCCAACACCGCCAATGAGACCGGCTTCCTGCCTTGCTCCAATTTGACGCATCTCTATCCGTATTTTAAATTCTTCGGCAAACAGTCGGATAAGCTGGCGGAAGTCTACCCGTTCATCGGCTATGTAGTAGAAGATGGCTTTGGTTCCGTCTCCCTGAAATTCAACATCCCCAATTTTCATGTTAAGGTCGAGCGACAGAGCAATTTGTCTTGCCCGTATCATTGTCTTGTGTTCTCTGGCAATAGCCTCCTGCCACCTCTCAATATCGAGGGACCTGGCTTTACGGTATATTTTTTTAAACTCGAATGTCGAAGGATCTACATCATTTCGTTTAAGCTGATGACGGATAATAGGGCCGCATGCTGTTACAATTCCCACATCGTGTCCGTTTGTCGCCTCAACAACAACAAGGTCTCCCACCGAAATAGCTATTCCGGCTTCATTACGGTAATAGAGCTTTCTCGTGTTTTTAAACCTCACTTCTAAGAGGTTTTTTGTCTCTTCGTCCGGAATTCCTTTAAGCCAGTCGTAAATAGTGAGTTTACAACAACCGTTTTTAAACTCGCAGGTCAGTTCGCCATCGTCTGCTCGTAGAGTTGAGCAGCCTCGTGAACAATCATATTTAATGTTTTGTGTATCCATAATTTTTACAAAGATAGAAAAAAGCGGTTACTTAGGTCGGCAAATATATACTTGGAATTCACACTCCTTTCGATATCTGTTATTGCCTTATTGACCAGTTCAAAACCCTTCTCATAAAACGCAGGTTTTATTGTCGCAGCCCAATGGGCAAAAACTTGCTTTTGAGATTCGGGAATATATGAAAGTTCTTGAGAGCCGAGGCTCAGGATGTATGATCTTCTTATATATTCGATGAGTTTATAGCAAAAATTCCTTTGCTGTTCTCTGGTGAGAGTTGCCACCTCTTCCCAAACAGATATTACATTCATCAGTTTTTTTGAAAGACATCCGTTTATAAGATCGGCTATGAGGTTATCAAAGGCCGAACTATCGGTGGATTCCAGAATTGCCCTTCTTGCGTGGCTAAGACTTCCTCCCGAAATTTTTGCCCATAAACCGGCATCTGTCCTGTTGATACTAAACTCTTCCATTAGTTTCTCCGAGAGATCTTCAATCTTAATGGGAGGAAGCTTTATAATCCGGCACCGCGACAATATTGTAGGGAGAATTTTCTCCGGACTCTGGCTAATGAGAAACAGAAATGTCTCTTTCGGAGGTTCTTCAAGAAGCTTCAGAAGTTTATTTGACGCCTCCTGGTTCATTCTTTCGGCCAGCCAAATAATCATATATTTGTTTCCGCCTTCAAAGGATGTCATGCTCAGCTTTCGGAAAATTAGAGATGCTTCGGCCACTCCTATGTTTCCAAGTTTGTTTTCTGTGCCTATTTCGTCATATAGCTCCTGTTCGGCCATATATGGGTTTTCGCGCACAACTTTTCGCCACGAATCAATAAAGTTATCGCTTACAGGTTTGCTCGAAATCTTTTTTGTTGTATTTACTGGAAATGCAAAATGGAGGTCGGGGTGAATGAGTTTGGAAAATTTATTACAGCTTGGACAATTGCCGCAAGAGTCTGTTTCGCTTTTGTTCGGACAAGAAAGGTACTGGGCAAATGCCACCGAAAGCGGGAGTGCGCCATACCCCGGCTCTTCTCCAAAAAGAATTGCATGCGGAACCTTCCCCTCTTTTCCCAGTTTTATGAGCCTGCCTATTGCGTCCTTTTGTCCAACAACCGATGAGAATTGCATACTTTTAAATTTAACCAAAGATAACCATTTCACAGTTCTTACAATCAAATCCAAGACGAAACTCTCTCCCGGAATTCACAAGATACAAAGGTTCGCTCACCTCTTTTACTCCGCCTTCCTTTGGGCACATACCAAGTTCATACTTTATGCAATATTTGCATCTCATTAGTTCGGCAACTTCAGGAGGAGCAACTTCAAATGCAGGTTCGTATGATATTGCACCCAGTTGTGTGAACAGCTCTCTTGACAGTTTGTTGGAAATGTTGGACCGGTAATCGGCCTCAAACCCTTCAAGAGGGCATTTTTTTGCCAGAGCGGCAATTAACTCTTTGAAGTTTGCTCTGTAATGCGATTTTATTGACAGGCCTCTTTTCTCGTTCAACAGGGAAGCAAGGGAGCGTCTAATTTCATTTAATAGCGATAGTGGGTAAAAGGGAATTTGCTCACCGTCAATATTATTTACCTTAAAAATGTAAATGTCGGAACTCTTGTTCAGTTGATTTTTAATGTTCTTTTGTGCAAGTTCTTTATTTCTGGCAATATCTGTGTTTTCTGAGTTTACAAACTCAACCTCGGTCCCGTCTTCACAAATTCCGTGGACAGTTGTAATTCCGGATTTATACGTAAAATCTAAACCGACTTCTACCAGGCGCCTGGGCATATTGGATTCAAGTTCTTTTTCGAAGTTATGGTTGTAGTTGCGATAAACTTTTGTTCCGGGCACAATTTCGGGTTGGTCATTTATTGTAACAAACCCGGGTTCAGTAACATTCGCCCTTGCTCCCTCAACTTCTCCCTGCGGCGTAATGAAGCAAAGTCCGTCGCCATTTTCTATTCTCAGCTGTGAATCGTACTTGATCTTAAGTTTGCCTCCTCTCTCCTTAATGATATCATTCACCTTTCCAACATATTCACCTACAGCTTTTGAACTCTCCTTGCTTTGCCACTCTCCCCTCTCTCCGTTTATGAACAGATTCGTATAGCCCCGGTTAAAAGTTTTTTCAGGTCTTGGCGTAAAGCCCCCGAACAGCCTGCCCGAAGAAGAGGGACGGAAACCCCCGTCTTTAGCTGTAAAGTCGTCTATAAGAGATCTGTAGTATCTTACTACATTTTTTATATATGAGATATTTTTTAACCGGCCCTCTACTTTGAAAGATGTGATTCCGGCATTTACAAGTTGGGAAATATATTCTCCCAAACTGAGATCCATAAGGGAAAGTAGAGTCTTGTCCTTTACGAGTATCTTTCCATTGCCGTCTTTTAGGTCGTATTTTGACCTGCACGCCTGGGCGCACACTCCCCTGTTTGAACTTCTCCCTGCAACTCTTTCGCTCATGTAGCACTGGCCGCTGTATGAAACGCATAACGCTCCGTGTATAAAACTTTCCAGTTCAATAGTAGTGTTGTCGCGTATCTCTTTGATTTGTGAGAGAGAAAGCTCTCTTGCAAGAATGAGCCTCTGAAAGCCAAGTGACTCCAGTAGCTTTGCCTGCTCAACTGTTCTTATGTTTGTTTGGGTAGATGCAAAAAGGGGTATCGGAGGCAGTGCCGCTTTGAGAAGACCGAGGTCCTGAATAATTATTGCGGAACATCCGGCTTCATATGCATCGTTTGCCAGTTTAACGGCCTTTTCAATTTCTTTATCGTATAGAATTGTGTTAATAACCATATACACTTTTGCATTGAACCTGCGCCCGTAAGCAGCAAGCTCTGCAATATCTGATACAGTGTTGCCCGCAGCTTCTCTCGCACCAAAAGAGGGGCCGGCAATATAGAGAGAATCGGCACCGCAGTTAATAGCTGCAATGCCGATATCTTTGTTTTTGGCCGGAGCCAGAAGTTCTATTTCTCTTATTTGCACTTAAGCTGGGTTTTCACCTTGTACTCTGCAACAGCTTTATAAGTTGCATCGTTTAGCAGCTGTTTGTAGTAGCCGCATGCTTTGGCATTATTTCCTTTGCCTTCATATGCTGTCGCAAGATTGTACAATGTACTGTTTTTGTCTTTTGCGTTTGTGTCTTCGGCATAATAACTCTCAAGAGCAGAAATTGCCTCATCATATTTCTTTAGTTGAACAGCAGCAAGACCGGTTATCTTTTTGGCCTGTCCCGATTCGAAATAGCTGTTTGACTTCTTTGCAGCATCCAGCATGGCAGCCCAGTTTTTAACCTTCATAGCAGCGACTGATCTCTTAAGAAAAACTGTTGCAAGTTGTTTAGATGCATCTTCTTTCTGGCCAAGGGTTATTGCTTTTTCAAAAGCAGCTATTGCTCCTGTTTCGTTATCCAGTCGTGCCTCGGCCATACCTATTCTTAGATATGCAAGACCGTTTTCCGGATCGGCTTTAATAACTTTATTGTATTCAACAATTGACTCGGCAAATTTGCCTTCGTTCAAAAGTGAGTTGCCATCGGACATAAGTACCTGTGGAAGAAGATCGGAGGCTTCTGTTACAACATCTGCAACAGAATATGCTTTCCCTGTTTCTATTGCTTTTCTCAATTGTATTACTGCATTGTCGATATCTTTCGCCGATGCAAGTTCCTTTCCGTATCGAAGGTGTATTTGAGGAATAATTGCTTTGGCTTCGCCAAGCAGTGTTGCTCCCTCTCCGCCCAAACTCTCAAGCATTTTAAGCGCTTTGTTAAAAGATTCCAATGCAACCGGATATTTATTTTCGGTTAGTGCAGCTCCGCCGGCATTGAAGGCGTCGGTTGCGGCAGTTAGGTCCTGCCCGTAAACTGTACCCATCGAGAGGATTGACAGCGCACAAATAGCTAAAAATGTCCTGAATTGTTTCATTTGTATAAAATTTTTGTATTAATTGGCGTTTTTTGACCTTACGGTTCTTGCAAAAATAAAAAAAAGTACATTAACATCAAAATTTGGCTACTTTTGTTATAGGTAATAACAAACTCGATAAAAAAGCATGAAAAAAATCTTAATGTTAGCAACAACCCTGGCAATTTCTGTATTTGCCTCGGCACAAATGCCCCAAAAACTTCCACTTGACCCAAAAGTAAGGACGGGAGTATTAGAAAATGGTTTAACCTATTTTGTAGTTCAAAATGCCGAACCAAAAGGTCAGGCCGAATTTTACATTGCACAAAAAGTAGGATCTGTCCTGGAAGAGGACAACCAAAGAGGCCTTGCCCACTTTCTTGAGCATATGGCTTTTAATGGTTCCGCGAATTTCCCCGGAAACGGAATTATCTCATACCTCGAAAAAATAGGGGTTAAATTTGGTGTAAACTTAAATGCAGGAACCTCATTTGACCAAACAATCTATAATATTTCAAGCGTTCCTGTTAAAAGACAGGGGATAATTGACTCTTGTCTTCTTATACTTCGCGACTGGTCGAACTCCATCTCTCTTACAGATGAAGACATTGAGAAAGAGAGAGGCGTAATTCGTGAAGAGTTCCGCACAAGCAGCAGCGCAATGCTAAGAATGATTGAGAAAATGATGCCGGAAATAATTCCGGGAAGCAGATATGCATACAGGCTTCCAATTGGCACCCTCGATGTCATTAACAACTTTACTCCAAAGGAGATAAGGGACTATTACAACAAGTGGTATCGCCCGGATTTGCAGGGAATTGTTGTTGTTGGCGATATTGATCCCGCTGCTATTGAAGCACAAATCAAAACTTTATTCGGATCAATCCCTAAACCGGTTAATCCGGCAGTGAGAATGGACATTCTTGTTCCCGACACAAAAGAGGCTCTGATATCTGTTGGAACAGATCCCGAGGCAAGCACTACAAATGTTCAGGTTATGTATAAAAACAACGTACTGCCTAAAATAATGCGAGAAACATCGGCAGGGCTTGTTATGGACTATATGAATTTTATAGTTACAAACATGCTTACCGCCCGTTTTCAGGAACTTTCACAAAAGGCAGACGCTCCTTTTACATTTGCTCAGGCAAGCTACGGCAACTACTGCTTTGGTATAACCCAAACTAAAGATGCCTTTACAATTGGCGCCGGTGCCAAAGAGGGGAAATTGAACGAAACTCTCAAAACGATTATAAACGAGGCAGAAAAAGTGAGAAGATATGGTTTTACCCCTTCGGAATACGACCGTGCAAAAGCCAACTACCTTAGCCGTCTCGAGCAAATTTTCAAAGAGAAGGATAAACAGAAAAACTCGTTTTATGTAAATCAGATTGTAGATCATTTTATCAACGGAAATGCAATACCGGGAATTGAAACTGAATATGCAATGATGCAACAGATTGCTCCTGCAATTACTGTCGAAAATGTAAATGAATATGCCAAAACGCTTCCTAAAGACGAAAATCTTGCTATTGCTGTAATGATGCCTCAGAAGGAGGGTCTTAAAGTTCCATCTAAAGATGAACTGATGGCTGTGTATCAAAGTGCGCTTAAAGAGCAGGTAGAGCCTTATAAAGAGACTCTTTCAAACGAACCATTGGTTCCCGTAGCTCCAAAAGCTGGCAAAATCGTTTCTGAAGTAAAAGAGCCAATGAGCGGAGCAACTATTTGGAACTTGTCTAATGGTGCAACTGTTGTTGTAATGAAAACAGATTTCAAAGACGACCAGATTCTCTTTAGCGCTACAAGCAGGGGAGGATTTTCTCTTATTGACAAATCTGAAATCCCTGCAACTAAATTAATATCTGAGGTTGCCACTTTAGGCGGCTTTGGAAATTTCAATGCAACTGACCTTAAAAAAGTTCTTGCAGGCAAGAATGTCTCTTTAAGGACTTCAATTGGAATGAACAGCGAGGGTATCTCTGGAAGCAGTACACCAAAGGACATTGAAACCTTTATGCAACTTCTTTACCTAAACTTTACATCAATGAGGCAGGATAATGAGGCATTCCAGTCTTTTACTGCCAGGATGAAGGCACAGCTTGAAAACATGGCTGCACAGCCAATGGTTGCATTTTCGGACACACTTCAAAAGGCACTTTTTAACAACAATCCATATTCTCAAAGACTGGATCTGGAAATGTTGTCGAAAATCAATTATGAAAAAACCCTGCAACTTGCAAGAGCTCGTTTTGCAAATGCTGCCGATTTCACTTTCATATTCGTAGGCAATGTTGACCCGGCTGTATTGAAACCACTTGCAGTAACATACATTGCATCGCTTCCGGCCAACAAGTCACAGAAAGAGAGCTGGAAAAACACAGGCATGGTTCCTGTAAAAGGCGAAGTTGTTAAACACTTTAACAAAGAGATGCAAACACCTAAGGCAACCGTATATAATATAATGTCGGGTAAAATTGCCTACAATCTGGAGAACACGATTCTTGCAAGCATGACAAAACAAGTGTTCGACATGGTGTTTACCAGAACTATCCGTGAAGAAGAAGGCGGAACATATGGTGTTGGTGTGTCAATGAATGTAAGTTACTATCCCGAGGAGTACTTTTCGTTCCTGTTCGGTTTCGACACAGATGTTGCGCTTAAAGAGAGACTTCTTAACAGGGCTCGTCTTGAAATTAACAAAATAATGGCAAATGGCGTAAGTCCGGAAGACTTCTCAAAAATTATTGAGTATATGCAAAAAGCATACACTCAAAACCTTAGAGAGAACGGCTATTGGTTAGGCGCAATTAACAGCCGTTACCTCATTGGTAAAGACATGCATTCGGAATATGATGCAATTCTCAAGTCGCTTACAAAAGAGAAACTTCAGAAATTCATTAAGGAAACACTCACTCAGGGGAACCAGGTTGAGGTAATAATGAGTGGTACTGCTGCTCCTGCAAAATAGCAAACTGTGAGTCCAATCATCGAAATCGACAACATACTGGTATCGTCTGCCATTTTAACGGAAATGTTCGCTTGCGACTATGAAAAATGTCATGGAGTATGTTGTGTAATCGGTGACAGCGGTGCGCCTCTTGAAGAAAAAGAGTGCAATCTGCTTAAGGAAGAACAGGGTAAAATATCAAAACATCTCAGGCAAGAGGGGATCCGCGCCATCAGGGCGCAGG
>AMFJ01019445.1_pt1 | contig 11874 bp, 10 predicted proteins | sample 427208 | NCBI WGS metagenome assembly AMFJ01 (sample SAMN02954298, study PRJNA114691) | groundwater metagenome | biome: aquatic; feature: subsurface aquifer; material: sediment; isolation source: subsurface aquifer sediment | place: USA: Rifle, CO | collected 2008-08
CCGTGCATACGCACGGAATGACAATTTTGTTGAACAACATCATAGAAAAATAAATAACTACGCGACAATCGTATCCCAAGCATTGTTTGTTTCTGGTTTTCCGCCACGCGCTTGTTGCTGCAGCACAAATTGCTGATACAGCTCATGAATGCCTTGTGATTTAGCATAGTGAATCGGGCCGCCTCTAAATGGCGCAAATCCTGTACCAAAGATCATGCCCGCATCAAGTAAATCACCATCAGCCACAACACCTTCGCGTAAGCAAGCAAACGCTTCATTTAACATGCGCAACACAAGTCGATCTGAAATAGTGGTAAGCGGTTTGTCATATTGACTAAGTGGCTTTTTAATCTGCTTGCCTTTTTTGTCATATTTATAAAACCCTTCACCAGTTTTTCTACCCAATTTTTTTTGTTGCACCAGCTCAATTAATTTTTCTGGAATTGGCGAGTTGAAATATTGGCTAAGATATTTTGCAACTGATAAGCAAACATCTAATCCCACTGTATCTGCCAATGTAATTGGTCCCATTGGCATACCAAAATCAGTCATGGCTTTATCAATCACATCACCTGGAACACCTTCATTCAATAATTCAACACTTTCAAGTAAGTATGGCATTAAGATGCGATTAACCAAAAATCCAGGACTGCTTTTAACTGGTAACGGGAGACGATCAATCTTACGAACAAAGCCCATTGCTTTATCAAACACTTCTTGACTCGTTTTATTGCCTTTCACCACTTCAACTAACATCATTTTTGCAACTGGATTAAAGAAGTGAATACCAACTAATCGTTGCGGCATATTGAGCACCGTATTGATTTCATCTAACGGAATGCTGGAAGTATTCGTTGCTAAAATAGCTGTTGGTTTTGCTTTTGCTTCAATCATTTTGAAGATGTTATGTTTGACATTCACATCTTCAACAACCGCTTCAATAATGACATCGGCTTTCGATAAACCATTTCCTTTAACATCAGGAATTAAATTATCCATTGCACGTTGAATGAGATATTTCTCTTTGAGTTTATCTTTGAATAAAGCATTGGCACGTTTGATAGCTGGCGCAATATATTTAGGATCTAAATCTTGTAACGTAACCGTGAAACCTCGTAATGCACACCAAGCAGCAATATCACCGCCCATCGTGCCAGCACCAATCACATGAACATGTGTTGGATTAAAATTGGATTCTTTCGCTAATCCTTTTAAATTTTCTTGAAGGAAGAATACTCGCACTAAATTTTGACAAGTGTCACTAAAAAATAATTTCCCACAACTTTTTGCTTCACGAGCATAAGCTTGATCGTTATCAACACCTTCATATTCCCAATTATCTAGCGCATGGAATGGTGCTGGATAATGTTGCGGATTAATTTTTTGATTGAGTTTTTTTCGCAGGAAATAGCTAATGATTTGTCTAGCAATTTTTTGATTACTAAGTGATTGCAATAAAGTTGGTTTGTGACGTGAAGGCTGATTTAATATATAGTATTTTGCTGCATGCACGAGTTGCCTTCTTGGAACAGCAACATCAGCGATACCAATTTTTGCAGCTGCTTTACCGCTAATGGTGTGACCTGATAACACCATATTTAAACCTTCGAATGCGCCAACCAAACGCGGCATGCGAACTGTACCACCCCATCCAGGGTGAATACCCAATTTTACCTCAGGCAATCCTAATCGTGTTTTTGAACTTTCTTCGACGACACGATAATGACATGCTAGTGCCAATTCCATACCGCCGCCCAAACAAAAACCATCAATCATCGCCACTACTGGCATTTTTAATGATTCAAGCTTATTTAAAATTTGTTGGCCGACTGTCAGCACCCACGTAGATTGCTCGATATCTTTAAATTTTGTAAATTCAGAAATATCTGCACCCGCGATGAAACCTGTTTTTTTACCGGATGTGAGCACTACACCTTTATGTTTTTGGTCGTTTGCTAATACATCAACAATATGCGACAACTCTTCCATCACATCGTAATTCATCGTATTAACTGCTGAATTTGCTTTATCAAAATAAAGCCACAGAATATTATCTGTGTCTGTTTCAAGGCGCCAATTTTTGTAAAGTTGTGTCGTTGACATATTACACTCCTGAGACATTTTCAATTAACACTGCACCACCTTGACCACCACCAATACAAATAGTGGCAATTCCTTTTTTAGCATTTTGACGACGTAATACTTGAGCCAAATGCAGCACAATACGTGCGCCACTTGCACCCACTGGATGTCCAAGCGCGATTGCACCGCCATCTACATTTAATTTTGTACGATCAATTTTTCCTAATGCGCGATCTAAACCTAAATTTTGACGGCAATATTCATCACTTTCCCATGCGGAAGTGCATCCTAATACTTGGGCAGCAAACGCTTCATTGATTTCCCAATAATCAATATTATCAAATTGCAGTTTTTGACTTTGTAATATTTTGTTGGCTGCATAAACTGGTCCAAGACCCATTTCTGCCGGATCAACGCCCGCCCATTGCACATCCACAATTTTAGCAAGCACTGGCAAGCGATATTTTTGCACGGCATCTTTGCTAGCTAATAAAAGTAATGCTGCACCATCAGATACTTGTGAACTATTACCCGGGGTAACACTACCAAATTTTTTATCGAAAAATGGTTTGAGCGTAGCTAATTTTTCCATTGAACTATCGCGTCTTACACCATCATCTGCTAAATAAAATTCACCTGATGTTGCAAAAGCAGTTTCAACTTCTTTAAGATGTTTTTCATCTTGCGCTGCTGCTGTATATTGATGGCTTTCTAATGCAAATCTATCCATTTGTTCACGTGTGATATTAAATCGGTAGGCTAAATTCTCTGCTGTTTGTCCCATTGATAGATTTACTAATGGATCATTTAAGCCGCGTAAAAGTGCTATGACTGGTTTTAAATATGAAGGACGGAATTGTGAATAAGCAGTCAGTTTTGCTTTCCAATCTTTTGCACTAGCAAGTTTTGCCATCCAATTCACCATTTGCTCGTTAAATAATAATGGTGAACGACTCATAGCTTCTGTGCCGCCAGCTAACACTAAATTATGTCGTCCTGAAGCAATATCTTTTGCTGCTGAATCTAATGCTTGCATCCCTGATGCACAATTACGTTGCACAGTCCATGCTGGCACATTTTTGCCGCAACCTAAACGTAATGAAATGACTCGGCCAATATTAGCTTCTTCTGTGCTTGGCATCATGCACCCGATGACAACTTCATTTATCTCGCTTGGAGAAAATGGTTGTCTTTGCAAAAGTTCACGACCTGCATTGATTGCAAGATCAGATGCAGAAAAAGGCCCGGGCTTTCCTCTTGCTTTTAAAAAAGGTGTGCGCGCACCATCAACGATATAAACATCGCGCAATGAAGACGTTAAATTTTCTGCCATAGTCGCTTCCTTATCATTAAGCAATAACTTGTTTTAAATCGAATGAAAATTCATTTACTTTAATTACTTCTGAACGCAAAATTTCAAATTCATTTAGAAGGCGCGCATCATCTGCAGTAATCACACCCGCTTGTTGCGCAGCATTCAATCTCTCTTGCCAATCTAATTTCTGCGAAACAACGCCGCTTTTAACTGCTTGCATAAGCTTTTTCCATAATGGTTCTATGACTGACATCATGGACAAGCTTTTTTCTAAACGAAACCCCAGCTCATTTTCTTTTTCACTCACATAACAATATTGTGTTAAACGATTGCGAAAATCAGATGGTTCTAGCATTGGTTTGACAATGTCTTTATGTAATTTATCTTTTGGATATAGATAAGCAGCACCAAATGGAAAAATAATCCAACTAAGTGATTTGCCTATCCATTTGTTTGGAAAATTATTGAATAATTCATCGCAAGCAATTTGGATTTTCTGCAAACAATTTTGCAAACTCCAACAAACATAATCAACATCAGAATTTGGCTTATTATTGTCATAAAAATATTTTAATACTGCGGAAGCTAAATATAATTGGCTTAATATGTCGCCTAATCGTGCAGAAATTCGCTCACGACGTTTGAGGCTGCCGCCTAATAACATCAAACTCGTATCAGCTAACAAAGCAAGCGCTGCACTCATTCGTGTAATTTGTTTTTGATATTGACGAATTCGTTTATTTTTAATTGAGGAAAAAATCAGACGTCCGCCTGTTAACCCATAAGCAATATTACGAATCAAATTACTAACAAAGAAGCCAACATGTGACATTAATACACGATCCAATTCTTTAATATTTGGATTGGCAGCCGAAATTAATTCAACTTCTTTTAGTAAATAAGGATGACATCTCACGGCGCCTTGACCAAATATAATTAAATTGCGAGTTAATATATTTGCTCCTTCCACTGTAATACTAATGGGTGATGCAATATAAAGATTGGCAAGGAAATTTCTGGGCCCTGATTGAATCATATGCCCAGCATGAATATCCATTGCATGACTAATGACTGTACGAGACATTTCTGTCATGTGATATTTTGCAATGGCGGATGCAATCGATGGTTTTACTTTTAGATCTACTGCACCTGCTGTCATTAAACGCGAAGCTTCAAGCATATAGGTGTAACCAGCAATATTGCCTAATGCTTCTTCGATTCCTTCAAATGAGGAAATGGAGGTATTAAATTGTCGACGTAGACGTGCATAGGCACCTGTGTAGCGATAAGTTACTTTTCCGCAGGCAGTCGAAAGTGCTGGCAATGAAATTGAACGGCCAATGGAAAGACATTCCATTAACATTCGCCAACCTTGTCCCAACATTTTCTCACCGCCAATCACCCATTCTAGTGGGATAAACACATCCTTACCGCGTGTTGGTCCATTCATGAAAGCAAGTTGCATAGGATAATGACGAGTGCCAATTTCTACACCAGGATGCGAAGTCGGCAATAAACAAAGCGTGATGCCAATATTTTCTTTGTTACCTAATAAATGATCTGGATCATATAACTGAAAGGCTAAGCCTAATACAGTGGCAATCGGTGCGAGTGTGATATAACGTTTATCCCAATTGAGTTTGATACCAATGACTTCTTTGCCATTGTGTTGCCCGCGACACACGATACCTTTATCTGGAATAGATCCTGCATCCGAACCTGCTTCTGGCGCGGTTAAGGCAAAACAAGGCATTTCTTCGCCAGTTGCTAATTTTGGTAAATAATATGACTTTTGTTCTTCTGTTCCATAATGTTGTAATAATTCTGCTGGGCCAAGTGAATTAGGAACCATCGTATTCACAGCGGTACTAATACTTCGCGTTGCAATTTTCATGACAACAGTTGAATGAGCTAATGCAGAAAAACCTAAACCCCCATATTGTTTCGGAATCACCATACCAAAAAATTTTTCTTTCTTTAAAAAATCCCAAACATTTTTTGGTAAATCACGTTCTTCGTAAACAACTTGCCAATCATCAAGCATGTTACATAATTGCTCGACTTGATTATCTAAAAATTGCTGCTCATCATCGCTAAGAGTTGGTTTAGGCGTATTAAACAGTTTTTTCCATTCTGGCCTACCAGAAAATAATTCTTTTTCCCACCACGTGTTTCCTGCTTCTAGTGCTTCACGTTCTGTTGCACTGATTGATGGCATTTGTTGCTGTAAAAAATTTAACGCGGGTTTAATGACATACTGTTGCCGAAATAAATTTAAATTGGTAAATAATGCTGCTATCAGATAAATCGACCAAACAACTATCAGTGTAATAGGTGAAAATAACCCTGCAATTGTTACACCGATTAATCCAACACCAATTAGCAATGACCAAATGAACGCCGATAGTTGATAAAATGCGGAAACCAACACTAGACCAAAGATTAAAATGAGACCGATGACATTAGCCATTTCCATACTTCAACCATTCCTTATCAATTTTAAATCGAGGAGACAGAAGAAAAAAAACCTACAAATTCGACGCGAAAGTATAGCGAGATATTTATGGTAACGGTAGCACTTTCTGTGAAATCAAAAAAATTTTCATACATTATTTTGAACATCTGTTCACAAATTGAAGATACGTATCAAAAAAACTTATCAACTGATAAATTTTTGTTGTGCACATTTTTGTGATTATTACCTTCAGTTAATTATAAAAAATCTAAATCAATGAGTTAATAAGAAAACTAATGCTTAACTAATTGAATAATAATAATATATTACTTATGTATAATAATTGGACTTCAGAGGAAAAGCCATTAATTATCGTATTTCAAGTTAGTTTTCGATAGGTTACTAACAGACTTATCCACAGTTTCTGTGGATTGTTAGAAGATGTCGCGAAATGATTTAGAATCTGTGGAAAGTTTTGCGATGGCTTCAAAGTTTTTTTCAGAATAAACGCGAATTCTGGTATTAGTAGTCACAACGCCTTCCTTAGTTTGTTTGTTTTTTCGCGAAAGCAAACTTACACTAAGTGGAGGCGTTTTTCATTGTTATGTCTTTGTATTATTGAAAATTATTCCTTAAGTTAGTGCCATTCAGGTCAGACCCCTTGATGGTCAATTCAAAGTAACTAAGGATAGCGACGGTTTAAATCCAATAGAAGAGTCGTTACCTGTTTCAACTGACACGGAAACAGCAGAACCAACAAATCGACTATCGAAAGACATGATAGAAGTCCATTGTTATTTACTATCAAACCGCCTGTGCTCATTGAATATTTAAATCAAAAAGAAGAAGAGACGCAATTTTTGTGAACCCAAGGTAATCCGAATGATTCTCATGACTAATGCTATTTCCGTTTAGAATACGAAAAATTTTGGTTTATGTTCCTCAAAGTCTTCTAATCGAGCTTCATCCTCAGCAACTGAAGCTAAGATATCTGCTTTAATTTTTGAATTAGTTTCATTTTCTGCTATGGTTTTGAAGAAAGTGATACACTTTTTAATTTTAGGTATATTTCTATCAATCAAATTTTTTAATTCTTTTCTATCGCTTAGTCCAAATTCGTCATAAAGAATACGTGTTGGATGATTGTGGTATAAAAGGTATTCCTTTAATTTTTGTATTAGACAAAGAATTGTGACATTTACGTTAAAGAAAGATAGCAATAACATTGGAAGTATTAATTCTACTTTTGCGGTTGCTAAGTATCAAAATAGCATCCAAACTAAATTATTATCTCTTTACGAACGATCAGCATTTTCGAAAAAATTCAATAGAATGTAAATAAATTATTTGAATCAAAAAGCGATTCCCGCTAATTTGGCGGACTGTGAAGCTACATCCGATGAGCTGCCAAGTGAGCTAATTATGAGTGCTTTTTGTAAATGGCTTGTGCGCGATTGATAGCATTCGTTTAACGAGATAATATACAATTCACAGTAAAATAACATGGGTATGAGTCATAAAAGTTGGTTATGCGCGCGTTAGTACGACGGATCAATTTACTGGTTTTGATTCTGAAGGTCAGGTGCGCGCGTTTGAACTTAATACACATCCGTTTTTTATAGGAACACTTTTTCAGTTTGAACGCTCTGCGTTGCGTGGACAACAACACCCGTTAATCAAAACATTTATTGAAGCTTCTTCAATATTTAGAAATTGATAAATACCGATGTGATTATGATGAGAGGTAAATATAGATGAAAAAATTTAAGATGAGTATTAAAAAAACGCAGATAATCATGCTATCTTTCGTTTTATTCTTTATTGCACAGATGGTAAATGCTAAAGAAAATATTAAAAATTATTCGGCTAAAAATGTATTAGATTTTGTGCGTATTGCTCAAGTATTGCCTTCGCCTGATAGTAGCGAAGTAGCGTACGTAACATACAGTGTTGATGCCTCATTACAAGACAAAAAATGGGTTTATTCACTTTACATTAAAAACAAATTAAATCAAACAAAACTGATTGTTCGAACTGAGGATATTGAATCAATTAATTACTCACCTGATGGAACTAAGATAATTTATCTTGCGCCAGGAAAAAAATTTCAGAGTATTTGGATTGTTGATACTAATAGTAATCTTAAAAAGAAATTATACGAATTTACTCAAGATATCAGCGTATTTAAAATATCACCGAATAGCCAAAACATCGCATTCTTAGCAAATAGCGAGAAGACAACACCAACTATCAATAAACCTATTGATGAAAGTAAAAACTACCAGAACTCACAATTGTATAATGTGTCTATCACCAATGTAAATTTGGTAAAGGCTATTACAAATGCAGACATTAGTGTGACAGATTTTGATTGGTCGCCTGATAATAAATCACTTGTATTTTCGTATCAACCACGAGATGGAGCCGCTTATACAAATGAAAATAAGTTAAGCGTACTAAACTTAGAAAATGGTATAATTAAAAGAATACCTTATACAGATAAGCATACTGGAGTCGATCCACATTATTCTCCAGATGGAAAATGGGTTGCTTTTGCAACTAATCTCTCACCTGCAAAATTTGCACAGCCATTAAATGATAATGTTGATTTAAATAATCAAATTTGTATTGCAAATACATCTTCTTTAGAAACACATTGCTTATCAAATACATTCGATCAAAATCCATCTATCTTAGGATGGAATTCTAACAGTGAGAATGTATTAGTGTTAGATGCATTTAAAACGATTGGATATTATATTTATGCATTGAATATTAATTCTTCTAAGCCTGCCAAATTATTATCAAATGTTGAAGGTTTTATCGAGCCTTTCACCATATCACTTAATCAAAGTCATACAGCGTTTGGATTAGGTTATGAAACTGTATCAAATGCACCAGAAGCATTCACAAGTTCTGTCGAGCCATTTCAATTAACACAAATTTCTCATTTGAATGACACAAAAAAAGATTTAACACTTGGAAATACAAAAGTAATTCAATGGTCATCTTCAGATGGAAAAAATATTGAAGGTTTATTATTAACACCAAAAAATTATGATGCGAATAAAAAATATCCTTTATATGTGGCAGTACATGGCGGCCCCTCCGGTATTTGGCAACAACGCTATTTAGGCGGATGCGATGAATATGGAACAATGATAGACCCAACGACTTGCTGGCAAAATTTATTAAGCTTAGGTTTTGTCGTATTTCAACCGAATCCACGCGGTAGCTCTGGTTATGGATTGTCATTTCGATTGGCAAATTATGCTGATTTTGGCGGTGGAGATTATCGCGATGTGATGACGGGTGTTGATTATCTCATTAATAAAGGCATTGCTGATCCTAAACATCTTGCAATTGGTGGTTGGAGTTTTGGAGGTTATATGACCGCATGGGCAATTAGTCAAAGTAATCGATTTAAAGCAGCTGTAGAAGGGGATGGCAATACTGACTTTATTTCTTTCTCAGGAACAAGTGATTTACCAACTTATTATGAAAGATACTTAGGCGAACCATTTTGGCAGAATAATAAATTATACTTAGAGCGTGCACCCATTATGCATGTACAAAATATTCAAACGCCTCTTCTTATTATGCATGGTGAAAATGATTTACGTGTGCCATTGAGTCAGTCACAAGAATTATATACAGCACTGGAAAGACAACATAAGTCTGTTAAATTTATTATTTTTCCAAAGCAACATCATGTACCAACAGATGCTAATATTATTTTTGACAGTATTGGAGAGGTTGATTCTTGGTTAGCGCAGGCAATAACTTAAAAGTATTTTAGAAAAATGTTGATTAAATATTTAGGACTTAATTATTTACCCAAAAGGGTATAGAAATGATTTACATTGTTTGGGAATTTCAAGTTTATCCAGCGTATGTTGACGAATTTGAAAAAAATTATAATGCACAAGGAACATGGACTACATTATTTAATCAATCAGAGAATTATCATGGCACTATTTTATTAAAAGATAAAAATATATTTTGTCGATATATTACGATTGATCAGTGGGACAACATTGCCGCTTTTGAAGATTTTAAAGCGAAACACCTTAAGGCTTATCATGATCTTGATCTCTCATGCGAGAAATTAACATTATCTGAGAAAGAAATTGGTATTTTTGATTCCGTAACATAAGAGTAAAAATTTATGTCAAATTGCAGAATATATGGAAAATCACCCTACAAAGTTGCATTGCTGCATGGCGGGCCTGGTGGTGCTGGTACATTAAAAGAGTTAGCGCAAATGTTATCGACTGAATGCGGGATATTGGAGCCGTTGCAAACCAAAGATTCACTTGCAGGACAAATAGAAGAACTTAAGAAAACACTTGAACAACATGCTGATCTACCAGTGACATTAATAGGCCATTCATGGGGTGCAATGCTCGGATTTATTTTTACAGCAACTTATCCAAAATTCGTCAATAAATTAATAATGGTTGGTAGTGGTCTTTTTGATCCTAAATATGCGAAAAATATTATGGAGACAAGGATAAGCAGATTATCTGAAGATAAACAGATACAACTTAAAAAATTAGAGGCCATATTTAATGAAGATAACGACGTATCAGATGAACTCTTTTATCAGTTTGGTAAATTGATGGAAAAGGTTGATTCATTTGATGCAATTAAATTGAGTGATTACGAAATAATGAAGGGTCAATATCACATATATAAAAGTGTTTGGCCAGAAGCTGCGAAAATGAGAGAAACGAGTGAATTATTAGCGTTAGGTAAAAAAATAAAATGCCCTGTCGTTGCTATTCATGGCGATTATGATCCTCATCCTTATCAAGGTGTAAAAGAGCCATTAGCGAAGGTAATAAGTAATTTTACTTTTATTTTACTTGATAAATGCGGTCATGAACCATGGATTGAGCGGCATGCAAAAGATCAATTCATGAATTTAATTAATACCCATTTACAAGAGATGACACAAAAAATGATAAACAAATTTTAAAAGCTTACTATTATGACAAATGAAACTTTTAATAATGCAGTTCGGAGACAATATGACAAAAGTAATATCCACCGAGAGTGAACAAATTCATACAATGGATGCTAATCAAATTGCACACTATAAACGTAAGTTACAGTATGAAATCGACTCTTGGGATTTAACTCAAGCAATTCAGCAGAAAGAAAATATTGTTGTTATCGATGCTCGGTCTGCAGAAGCATATAAACGAGAACATATTCCTGGCGCCGTGAATTTCTCCTATAAAACGATTAATAAAGATTCTGCTCAATCTCGACTTAATTATGACACATTGTATGTCACGTACTGCGATGGTATAGGTTGTAATGCATCAACCAAGGGTGCTTTAAAACTTGCTGAGTTAGGGTACAAAGTTAAAGAATTGATAGGTGGAATTGATTGGTGGAAACGAGATCAATATCCAACTAACTTAGAAAGTTTGCAGAATATAGGGCCTAATAATAGTTGTGGGTGTGATTGAAGTTAGTGTTAGCTTTTTTTAGTAAGCGTAACGCAAACAGCAACGTTTCCGTTGTCGAGTTTTGTGACAGTAGGTTGTGAGCTAGTATAATCTTTCATATGCATATAACTACCTGCGGAACTGCGGGTACTAAGTTCTCAACTACCAATCGTAAGATTGATTTCATCGACTGCTTTTGACAATGAGCTAGCTTCTTCACATTTCACAAGCGAGTTAACTTCCAATGTTGGATTGACAGCAAAAGCTTGAAAGCTTAGTGTTGATAACACAAGAACAATACCTGACTTAATTATTTTCATATCTAATTTTCCTCGAATTTATAGTAAATGTCAGCCAACTTAAAAAAGCGGGTGATTTTAGTTTCATTTCCAGTGAAATACAATCAGTATATTGACTGATTGTTTTTAACTCAAAATGATTAGATTCGTAGCAGTGACTTGTTAGTTAATAGTCGAGAAATGAAAATTCAGAGTGTGAATAGTATTTGCGATGCAGCATAATAAAGTTCATGATAACCTTCCGCGCCATGCAAACATGAAAAA
>AMFJ01020145.1_pt1 | contig 11869 bp, 7 predicted proteins | sample 427208 | NCBI WGS metagenome assembly AMFJ01 (sample SAMN02954298, study PRJNA114691) | groundwater metagenome | biome: aquatic; feature: subsurface aquifer; material: sediment; isolation source: subsurface aquifer sediment | place: USA: Rifle, CO | collected 2008-08
CATGCTTCAGGACAAAAAAACTTAAGTTGACGCCATTGCGTGAACGATTAGATTCATTCTTTATCTTCTTCATCAGAAGATTCGGTTTTATGGGCATCTTCACCTGCAATTCGATGTTTTTCACTAGCCCATTCACCTAAATCAATTAACTTGCATCGTTCAGAACAAAAGGGACGGAATGGATTATTAGCTTGCCAAGTATTTTTTTTCTTACAAGTGGGACATATTATTAGTTTTTTTTTCATTAGAAAAATCTCAAGTGCAATAAGTAAGTATAAATTCGAGATTTTCTGCATATTGACTAGGACGTTTATCAATATCCGGCATAAAGAATCTAACACTGAGAAAATGTCTGCCGACACTGACTTCTGGATAAGCGAAGATCGTTCTTGGTATGCCAATACGTATCATGCGTAAATTAGATTGAGGATCGAGAAGCTCTTGATAAAAACCATGCACAGCCGTTTTAGTTTCATGTTTTGCATTTTTTCTAACAAGATCTAAAACAAGTGATACGGCTGCACGAATTTGTCCAAAATCATTTAGCCAGTCGTTAATAATGGCTTGACGAGTTTCAAAGGATTGTTCTAGCCACATATGATATAACGGTATATCAAAGCTACATCCGCCACCAGGACTCGCAAGATGCAAACGCAGATTATTGAGTAATTCAATGTCACGTAAACGATGACCTATTTTCCCACTGCTATCGATCAACACGCGTGATAGCTCATCTAATTTTTCGATTAATTGGTTTAATTTTTTCGTATCAACATTAGGTGTTTGTCCATAACGCATTAAATTAGCACTGTGATGGCTAATTTCTTTTGCCAATTTTGATTTTAAATCGGGGCGGTCAAGTATATGTAATATATTAATAATAAAAGAGATAACGTTACGAGTGCCAAGTATGGATGTATCGTTTAACTGGTGGTCAATTTGTAAAAAAAGTTGTTCGAGCCGCAAGCAGACGCGAATAATCTCATTTAATGGTTGTTCATAAATAATAGTATTGTCCATACCTGTCGACTTACTAAGTTTTCAATAAAGCAAATCATAGCATGATTTGTCTCCATCTTGGACAGCGAATTTTGTCTTTTATGATTTATTTGATATACAAAAAATAATCAAAATGAATTTCAATTGGCGATTATTGGGTCATTGATAGATATTTTTGATGTAATTCTTCAATTTGCTGTTCTAAATTAGCAATATCACCATTATTTTTAATAATATCATCTGCAAGCATCAACCGTTTCTGGGAGTCAAGCTGAGTTTGCATAATGGATTTAATCTGATGGGAAGCTAATTTATCTCTTTTAGCAACACGCTCAAGTTGATTTTCTTTTGTCGCATCGATAACGAGAACACGATTTATGAATGGATAAGGCTCCATTTCTAATAAAAGTGGAATAACAATAATACAATATGGTGCGGTTATTTGTTGGATACTCATTTGTATTTGTTCAAGAATGAGAGGATGCAATAATTTTTCTAACCAAAGCCGTTCGTTTGGATGTGTAAAGATAATATCTCGCAGTTTTGAACGTTCAAGCGAGCCATCTTGATTAAGGATATTTATGCCAAATCGTTCAACGATTTTATTGAGCGCTGGTGTGCCGATTTTCGTTACATCGCGAGCAATTTTATCTGCATCAAGCACCGGTACACCGTGCTGTGCAAATATATTCGCAACAGTTGTTTTGCCCGAACCAATCCCGCCTGTTAATCCGATAATGAGCATCATTAATCTCGGTTAATAAATCACTTCTAAATAATAATTCATGATGTCATGCCCCCATAACAACGTAATCCAACCTGCTAAAGCAAGATAAGGGCCAAAAGGTAATGGGATACTTTTAAATTGTCTTTTAATAAGCATATGTGTTACTGCAAAAATAATGCCACTGATGGAAGCCAATAAAATAATAAGCGGGAGCATTTGCCATCCGAGATAAGCGCCAAGTGCGGCTAAAAATTTAAAATCACCTTGCCCCATACCAATTTTGCCGGTAGTCCATCCAAATATCCATTGTGTAATAGCAAAAATTAAATAGCCGGCCATGCCGCCAATAATGGCATCTTGGCTATTGCAAAATAACAAAAAAATACTTGAAAAAAGCCCTAACCATAATAAAGATAGTGTTAGTTGATCAGGTAATAAATGATGATCCAAATCAATAAAAGTGAGCGCGATAATAATCCAAGTTAAAGCAAGTGCTGATAATGTTTGCCAAGAAAAACCAAATCGCCACGCCACATAAACAGACATCAAACAGGTAATAACTTCTACTAATGGATAGCGGAGTGTAATGCGTGCTTTGCAATAAGCACATTTACCATGCAACCAGGCATAACTGATGATAGGAATATTATGCCAGGGTTTGATTGACTTTTTACATTGAGGGCAGTGTGAAGAGGGTAAACACAAATTTAATTTTTCAGTTTCAATATGAGGTTTTAATCCTAAATAAATACGGCACTCTTCACTCCAGCTTTGTTCCATCATGCGTGGAAGCCGATAAATGACGACATTTAAAAAGCTACCAATGAAAAGAGAAAATATAGCGATAATCAGTAGATAAATCTTGGTATCAGCAGCGATAATATGTAAGACGTCCATGGTTAAAATGTGTTTCCTAGTTTGAAAATGGGAAGGTACATCCCTATCACTAATCCACCGATTAAAACACCAAGCACCAGCATAATCAAGGGCTCGAGAAGATTACTTAAATATGAAATAATTGTTTGAATTTCTGTTTCATTAAAATAAACAAATTTGTCTAGCATTTGTTCTAGTTTGCCTGATTCCTCGCCTACTTGAGCTAATTGTATTAGTAATGGTGGAAGCTCATGATGCATACTCATGGCGTGATGTAATGTCATGCCAGAAACAATTTTAGTTCGTATTTTGTAAATAATATCGCTTAGATAAGGATTACCGACAGCCTTGGCAGTTAAAGATAATGCTTCAGTGATTGGTAAGCCAGAAGAAAATGTGAGAGAAAGATGACGTGCAAAAAAGGTCAACGAAACTTTGAATAAAAATTGTTGTATGATGGGTAGTTTAGTGAATAACGGCATTAAAAAAAGCCATAATTTTTGTGATGGAATAAAAAAGAAAGATGTCAGTAAGCAAATAAATGCTGTTAACATTAACCCAGCATAATCTCGTATAAAAGATGAGATTTTAAAAATGATGAGTGTAATAAAAGGTAATTTATTTGGCATATCTTGAAATAATTCAGCAAATTTTGGGATGACAAAAAACAACATAGCGAATGTGATGAGGAAAGCCGCAAGCAGAATAATACAAGGATAAAATATTGCTTGGTGAATTTTCTTTTTTAGTATTAATTTGCTCTCATAATATTGCGCGAGTGATTGCAAAATAGTATCAATTTTGCCTGTACTCTCTCCAATTTTGATTAAATGACAAGTAAAAGAATTGAAAAAATTTGGATGATTCATTAGCGCTTCTGATAAATTTTTTCCAGCAAATAATTCTCGTTTGATCGAATAAATTAATATGCGTAATGTATTTTTTTCCTGACTTTTTTCTAAAATATCAAATGTCTTAATGATGGGAATAGCAGCAGTCGTCATGGCCGATAATTGACGGAAAAAAATAGTGATATCAAGTAGTGCAATCTTTTTATTTTGAAAAAAATAGAATAATTTTAAGTTTTTCATTTGTATGCTTCTATACCAAAAACTCGAGTTAATTCAGCATTATTTGTAATTCCAATATGTACTTTTTCTAATCCCGATTCACGTAAACTTGATAATTTGTATTTGGTAAGTTCGTAAATAAATTGTGTGATATTAGTTAAATTTGCTGTCATGTTAATTAATGAAGTTGGTATAGGTAATAGCTCAAATACACCAGTACGACCTTGATAACCATGATAACACTGGTTACAGTGTAAGGCAGAATTCAGGGAATATTGCGGTAGTGATAACGCTTGGCAATGCTGACATATCATGCGGAGTAATCGTTGCGCAATGACGAGATGAATGGAATTTAATATGTTTTCAACTGAAATCCCTAGTGCTCGTAATCGGATAATGGAATGTATCGCATCGTTTGTATGTAGTGTTGAAAGCACTAAATGGCCAGTTTGAGCAGCCTGTATGGCAATGGTAGCGGTTTCTTTATCACGTATTTCACCAATCATGATGACATCTGGGTCTTGACGTAATAATGCACGCAGTATCATTGTGAAATCTAATCCAATGGATGGGTTAATGTTAACTTGATTAACACCAGGTAATTCAATTTCAACTGGATCTTCTACTGTCGATATATTTTTTTCAATTTTATTTAAGTGATTGAGTGCGGAATATAATGTGGTGGTTTTGCCGCTGCCTGTTGGGCCTGTGACTAATATTAATCCTTGCGGTTGTGATAATGCTTGCAGAAATATTTCTTCTTGTTGTTTAGACATGCCAAGAGTATTGATACCAAGTGAAGCGTGATCAGAATTAAATAATCTTAGTACTGCTTTTTCTCCAAATAATGTCGGGCAAATATTAATGCGAATATCGATTTTTCCTTGTTTTTTGAAATGGATTTTGCCATCTTGAGGTATTCGTTTTTCAGTAATATTTAAATTAGCCATAATTTTTAATCGAGACATAATTCTTTGGGCTAAATGAATAGGAATGCTTATATTTTCTTGTAAAATTCCATCATGTCTAAATCGTATTCGGCAAGTATTCTCAAATGATTCAATATGTATGTCAGATACATGTTGATGAATAGCTTCCTCGAGAAGTTGATCAACAAAATTAATAATTGGTTCATCATGATTCACGATTTCATCATTGCTGGGTGATGATTCTCTGATAGCAACTTGAGATAGCGTCGTTTCAAATTGATGATAAAAAGTAGTCTCATCAATATTATTTTTTATCCAGTTTTCAATTTCTTTTTCGTTAACATATATTGGTTTTATATTTAATCCGGTTTGAAATGCAATGTTAGAGAAAATTTCAATTCGTGTGAGATCTGAAATCCCAATATAAAGTGTTTGATTTTCTTTTTTTAATGGAATAATTCGATAACGTTGAATTAGCTCTGGAGCTAAATATGAAATGAACAAATCAGATTCATTAATTTTTTCTGTGATATTGTTATACATGACATAATCCGTTTTTCAAACAAGTTCCAGAAATATTCCATATACTACCATCAGTATTTGGTTTTAATATGTATGTTGCGCTTCCTGCTAAGTCAGTAGCGATAGCAGTAATCATTCCATTTTCAACTTTGATACTTGCTAAATTTTTTGTTGCTTTTGGTTCGGGTGGAATACCATGAGAACCATTTATTAATTCACTTGTTGATGATCCTTCTTGAATAGCAAGTGCCACAGCGGTTTTGAATAAATCAGCAGATGTTATCACTTCAGCAAAGCGAGCACGTTGTGTGTAAGTTTGATAAGAGGGAATAGCAATAACGGCGAGAATGCCAATGATAGAAACAACAATCATTAATTCAATTAATGAAAAACCAATGTTCCGCGATGGAATAAAATACATAGTATTCTCCTTGAATGAGAGTAAACAAATTTAAAAATGATGAATTTAGTTGAAAAAAATGAGATGAAATTGCTGAGTTGTATTTATACTTAAATTTATTTTTTATTGCAAGATATTTTTAGGAAGACTTACTTTTGCTGAGTGAATAATTGAGTCATATCACGCACTGCTAACTTTTTCTCAAACAGTTGATCACAGAAACAGATTGCATGAAATAAAAATATCAGATATATGGCTCGACAAATTACATTAATTATATACGTGATTATTGATTGAATGCGCCTGAGCAATTTGGGGTAACAATTAAGTTATCTAATGCTTCTTTATATTCTGCAGCTACATCTTTAACAATTGTTTTCATATTGTTATTAACATTGTTCTTCCATGATGGAGTGCTGGACTCAGTACCATCAGTTGTAATATCAAATGTAGTGTCATTATTAAATCCTAATAATTCGATAGAGTATGGATCACCATAGGTATAGTAATAGTTTGATGCATAGCCTTGAATGATAGTAGTAGATGGAACATAGAAACCACCAGCAGTAACTGCTGTACCTGTGCCAGCAATTGTTGTTGGTGGCACAACTATTGATGGTGGAACTGGCGCACCAAATAATTGTCCGAAGTTAACGAAGAACATAGTGACACCATTAACAACGACTGTTTGTGTATTGGTTGCTTGGTTAAAGCTAAATGCGCTAACTGGTGCATTGAATGTCACTTGATCCTGACCGCTTTGACTAACGAAAGTATTAAAGTTAGTGAAATTGTCTGGGTCGTTGATGAAGCCATTACCGCCATCGGTGATCACAATAGCATTATTTGCTTTGTTTGGTAATTTAATACTTGCATCTGGGCCATTACCTTTGAGGTTATCAACATTAGTAAACGTTGTGCCTGATATGCTTCCATTGTGTTCTGCTGTTAACTGCACATCGACTGCTCCAGTGTAGCTAGTGTAATCTAATGTATTTCCTATATTAACTGCACGTCCGTCAACCGTGCCGGTTAATGCTGCATTACCAGTAAAGATAAATGTATTGCCAGTTGTGCTGCCATTAATATTATCAATATTATTGAAGCCAACTGTGTTGCTGATATTATCTGCATCGATAGAGCCAGAATTAATACCATTAATATTCCAAGTTGTTGGAATAGTTCCGCCTTCAACAGAAAGTGTATTGTTAGATGAGCCTGCTCCAGCGTCAATATTCAAAGAGTTGACAGCAACGTTGCCATTAATGGTGATATTATGACTACCGCTGCCGCTACCTGAAATTGTTAAGTCTTTATTACCTGTAATTCCGTTTGTAATTGCAACATCTTTGCTGCCTGCACCAGTTAAGTTTAGAGTTGTGTTATTGCCCAAAGCAAGTGTGCTGTCATAAACTTGACTGCCGACAGTTGTAATTGCACCACCATTTACATTTAATGTGCCGCCTATTGCATTTAAGCTATTAATACTGACAGTATCACCAAATACAATGTTACTGCCATTTACTTGTAATGCAGCATTACTACCATTAACAACATCTACAAATGTAATATTGTCACCAGTTAAGTTGATATTAGATGTATTGAGATTGACACTGCCATTATAGTTTTGTGATTCTGCGTTAACTGCAGTAGAGCCAATTGTGGTGGTACCGCTAACAGTAAGACCGTTTAATTCAATTGTTGAGCCGATGTTTCCATGTAATCCAACTGCAGTATCAGAAATTACTGTTAATGAGCGTGGTGTTGCTGCTGAATCAGAGTTGATGGTGCTGTTAAAATTAATGCTACCACTATCACTAACGACTGGATTGCCGATTAAGGTAACTGGACTATTGAATGCAGCAGTGTTGCCATTCAATGTGATATCAGCACCTAATAAGATACCGCCATCAGCTGTCACATTTAAACTAGATACTGCTGTTGACCCGCCAATCGTACCGGTGATCACTGATATACCTGCTGTATCAAAGGTTAATGGATGTAATCCATCAATAGATGCAGCCATATAAACGTTTCCATTTAAGCTAATGAATTTAGCATCAGCAACTAAAATAATCGGGGTACTTGCGCCATAAGTTTGATCGCCAGTCGTGATGTTATCGGTACCGCCATAAATAATAGTGCCAGTGAATCCAGTGTCGTTAATACTTTGTAGTGGTGCTGGATCATTATTTTGATCTTTACCAACTTCACCATTAATCACTAATGTGCCGGTGCCAACGTAAGCTAAGTTTGCATTACCATAAATATTTTTATTGATAATTAAAGTGGTACTTGGTATGCCATTGATATTAATAATGACTGAGCTATCAGCTGCTAGGTTCATTGGAGCAGTTAATTCAGCACCTGTTGTTGTTAATAATGTTGCGCTACCGCTAGCAGATCCCATATTAAGAATATTAAGCGTTAATACAGCATTGTTATTAATCTTGAATATGCCATCGGTGATGGTAACAGTTGTACCTGCACCAAGTGCATTATTAGTTGCTGCCGTATTTTCAACAGCTAATGTGCTGCCATTGTTGACTGTAATCGTGCCATTATAAGCATTATTGTTAGTGCTATTAATGCTAAGTGTTCCAGCGTTTTGTACAATATTACCATTGCCACTAAGTGATCCAAGAATATCAAATGTTAATCCAGCTGCGCTGCTGTTAGTGAGTGTTGCACCAGAATTAAATGTGCCTGCACCGCTTAATGTGAGAGCACTTGATGTTGAATCAATCTCTGCATTGCCACCAATCACAAAGTTATTAGCAACAGTCATTGTATTTGCTGCAATGAATGTGCCGCCGTTTAAATTAACCGTGCCAGTGCCAAGTGAAGCGCCATCAACAATTTGTAACGTGCCATTTGTTAATGTGGTGCCGCCACTGTAAGTGTTTGCAACTGAGAGAATTAATGTTGCATCTGCATCATTAAGATTGATTCTGCCAGAGCCAGAAAGTACATCATCAAAAGTGAATGTAGCAGTATCTACACCACTGATAGTTAAGTCACTGTTTAATGTGCCAGTTCCTGCAAATGTAATGTCATTTGCACCGCCAATAATTGAGCTTGTGTTAACTGCAAAATCATTTGTTATTGTCATTGCAGCAGACGTGCTTAATGTGCCGCCGTTGAAGATGAGTGTGCTTGTGCCTAATCCTGCGGCATTATTTAGTTGTAATGTGCCACTGGTTAAGTAAGTTGTGCCGGAATAAGTGTTCGTATTACCAAAGATGCTTGTTCCAGAAGTGCTATTGATATTGATACTGCCAGCACCGCTGATGACACCATTAAATGTTGTGGTTCCTGTATCAGTGACAGCAAGTGTTCCGCTGTTTAACGTCATTCCACCGTTAAAGATAATATCGTTTGATCCGCCAACAGTTGAATTATTATCGAATAGGATATTGTTACTGATTGTTCTAGAAGCTGATGCACGTATTGCACTTCCATTTACATTTAATGTTGTAGTACCAAGAGCATTATCATGACCAAGTTCTAATGTGCCAGCGTTCACGTTGATATTACCTGTCAAAGTACTATTGTTACCTGACAATATTAAAATACTATCACCTAACTTATTGAGAGTGATGCCTGAACCAGTAATTGTTCCAGATAATGCTAATGTGTTGTTATCAGGATTGACAGTATCATCAACTGTAATAGTGTTTGTTCCGGTTAATGCAATATCGCCGCTCAATACATTAGCAGAGCTTGAATTGGTATCGGTAATGGAAGCATTATTTAATGTAATATTATTGTCGAGAGATAAGCTTGTGCCAGTTAACAATAATGATGTGCCACTGTTAGCAGTGATATTATTGGTGCTTAATGTGCCTAGCGCATTACTGTGAGCGATATTTAAGGTACCGGAATTAATAATTGTATTTCCAGTAAAGCTTGCGTTATTGCCAGAGATGGTTAATGTACCAACCCCATTCTTAGTTAAGGTGACACCTGTTCCATTAACAGTTCCTGATAAAGTCAGCATGTCATTGATGGTGTTGCTCACATTAATTGTGACAGTGCCATTTAAGTTGATTGTGCCACTTAATGTATTATTGCCATTTGCATTATTATCAAGTATCACACCGCCACTATTAACGGTGAGTGTATTAGCAACATTAAGAGGTGTTGCTTGTTGTGCTATTTGTAATGTTGTGCCACTGCCAACAGTCAAGCTGCTTGTGCCAAGAGCCGTGTTATTTCTGACGCGTAATGTACCTGCAGTTAGGCTTGTTGCACCACTTAAGCTATTTGCATTAGGCAATACTAACGTACCTGTTCCACTCTTAGTTAAGCCAGATCCACTGAGGCTATTTAATGTTAATACGCTATTTAATCCAACACCTATTGTTGATGCACCACTGAGAGTGACTGTGCCAGTAATGGTATTTGCACCACTTGCATTACTATCAAGGAGAGCGCCAAGACCAGTTGCGCCGGTACCAATAATTGAAATTGGATTAGCAACGGATAATGTCGTGCCGACTAATTGCAACGTTGCATTGTTATTGACAGTAGCTTTATTTGCACCTAATCCTGCACTATTAGAAATTCGTACGGTACCTGCTGAAACAGTTAAACCATCTGTTCCATCACCAAATGTATTAGCGCCAGACAATGTCATGATACCTGTGCCAAGTTTAGTGAGTTTGAATGCACCACTGATGACACCAGACAATGTTGCGGTACCACTATTACCATTGATTGAGGTATCGCTTGCTAAAGTAATTGGATTACTCAAGGTGTTAACTGCTCCAGTGAGTGTGAGTGCGCCATTTCCGCCAACACCCGTGCCACTTAATGAGATGGCTGCAGCATTAGTGAGCGCGCCAGAGAAGTTAATATTTAACGTGCCACCTGAGGAGACAGTGGTGCCAGATGTGTTGCCCAAAGCAGCTGCAGAATTAACTCTTAATGTGCCAGCGTTTACTATTGTTGCTCCACTATAAGAATTCGTACCGCCAAGGATTAATGTGCCTGTTCCAGCTTTAGTAATACCAAATGCTCCACTGATTGCACCATTGAGAGTGGTTGTATTAGCGGTAGTGAATGTATTAGTTGTGCCTAATACAATCGGGTTGCTAAGTGTGATGTTGTTGCCAGAGAAGATAAATGAATTACTACTATTAGCATTGATTGTGCTGCTGTTGCCAAAGATTGCACTACTAAAGTTAAGATCAAGTGTAGCACCACTTGCAATGGTGATTGGTGTGGTGTTGCTTGTGCCTAAGCCATTGGCATGATTAATTTGTAATGTGCCACCATTGATTGTCGTTGCACCAGATAATGTATTTGCAGAAGCAAGTGTTAATGTGCCACTGCCAGCTTTTGTTAATGTGGTGATATCTATAATCGCGCCAGAAATGGTACTGCTAGCAGCATTGGTTACACTGAATGCACGTGTATTACCGTTAACGTTTCCGCTGATATTTACTGTTCCGCCGCTAGATTGCAGTGACAATCCACTTGCATTATCTAATGAGATATTGGTGTAGGATTGATTACCAGTTGTTACCACACTGCTACTGGTAACAGAAGTTGGGCCATTCATGGTGATGCTGCCGATAGTGCCAGCAGTGTATGACAATACATTGCTACCTGTGCCACCAGTTAAGGTATCTAATGCGCCACTCGTAAGTGTAAATGTATCGCCATTATTACTACCGCTGATATTGCCGAAGCTTGAGAATGTCAGTGTGCCGTTAACTGAAGCGACATTACCTGAATTGGTTCCGTTTACTGTCCAAGTATTTTGTGCGTTAGGACTGCTAATTGTACTGCTACCTATTGTACCGACGACATTTGTAATATCATCAAAGTTTGCAGTGCCTAATGTTGCAGTACCTTGTAATCCGTGATTGGTGCCAGCGCCGTTTATTACAACACTTAATGCAGAGCCTAAGCTGTTCCAATCAATCGTGTCTGTTCCAGTTGCACCACCACGAACATATGAAACGCTGCCACCGCTTAAGAATGTGAAGGTATCGTTGCCAGTACCACCTGTTAAGTTTTCAAAGTTACTGAAGCTGCTGCTGCCAACTGTACCTGCATTGCTGCCATTGATCGTGAATGTGTTAGTGGTGTTTGCAGCAGTTAATGTATCGCTTGCGCTGCCGCCAACGAAGTTACTAATGTTGCTGAAGGTGCCGCCTACTGATGTTGCGGTTGCTGTTTGTAAGTTGACACTAACTGCAGTAGTATAAGCAGCCATATTGAGTGTATTAGTACCGCTACCACCATCTATATCACCGCTAATGCTCTTAGCATCACTGAAGATGAAGTTATCTGTGCCACTGCCGCCAGTTAAGTTTTCAAAGCTTTGGAAATTAAA
>AMFJ01005968.1_pt1 | contig 11866 bp, 8 predicted proteins | sample 427208 | NCBI WGS metagenome assembly AMFJ01 (sample SAMN02954298, study PRJNA114691) | groundwater metagenome | biome: aquatic; feature: subsurface aquifer; material: sediment; isolation source: subsurface aquifer sediment | place: USA: Rifle, CO | collected 2008-08
TACAAACTTTTTTCCACTTCGAAGAATCAAAAATGATCTTTGGAGAGATATTCAATGAGAAAGAAACGCAATAAGTGTAGGACTAAACTTCAGATGGCTGCCATACTAAATAGCAATAGGAAAGAAAGCCTTGTTGAGGCTTTCTTTCATGAACAAAGATGAATGAGTATTTATTGAGATTTTCTTAGACTTAATCCGCATCCTTTATGTGAGCATCTTTATATGCCTTATTAAGTGCAAGATAAACCTGACGAGCCTCAAAAGCCAAGATATCAAGCTTATCCGCAATGGTAGAAAATTTTTGGATTTTGTATTTCAGGTCTTTTAAAAAAGACTCAGGCAGGACTATATTATGGTCACCCATGGTTGACTCCTGTTCAGTTGATCATGGTCAGCGGCACGTGGATGTTATAGCATCTGCGTGTCGCGTTATCTCATATGAGGTAACATCTTAAGAATAATAGTTTCTTTAATGGCAGGCAAGCAGAATTTTAAAAAAAAGAGAATTTTAAAAAGATATAGCCCGCAATAAATGTGAACAATTTGCTACTGAGAAAAGGACGAGCCCCTTATGAACCAAACGTATACTGAACCCACTGCTTCTTTATTATCCCTCGGGGATCCTCGACAAATTGATGCCTCCAACAATTTCCGCAAGTGGCCAGATTATATAAAAAAATATGGGTTTTCCTTGAAGGACGTCCCTCACTTAATTCAAATGCTAAAAGATCCTGCCTTTAAAACAGCAAATTCAAACGATCCCATCATATGGGCTGACCTTCATGCATGGCGTGTCCTTGGGCAATTACGGGCTGTTGATGCTATCCAAGATTTAATTCATTGCCTTGATTATAAAAAAGAAAACGAAGTTGATGATTGGAGCATGGAAGAAATTCCCAGTATTCTCGCAAAAATGGGCGTTAATTCAATTGAGCCCCTTTCTTGTTATATTCAAGATCCCTCAAAGGATTGCTGGAGCATTACGGCTGCGGGAAGGGCGTTAGAGCTTATTGGGACAGATTACCCTGAAATGCGTAAAGCGTGCGTGGATGCAATTTCAAAAAGGTTGGAAAGGTACTCTGAAAATGAAGATGTTCTCAATGCCCTTCTTATTGGTAATCTTGTTGATCTTAAAGCTGTTGAAAGCTTAGACCTTATTCGTAGCACGTTCCTTGCAAACACGGTTGATATTACCGTTATGGGAGATTTAGAGGATGTGGAAATCGAATTGGGTGTACGTAAAGTAAGGGTAACACCTAAACCTCGTTTCCATCTTTGCGGAAGCCACTGTTTTCATGGTGCAGAACCACAAGTTCGAAGAAGCCCCAAAATTGGACGGAATGATCCTTGCCCCTGTGGAAGTGGTAAAAAATACAAAAAATGTTGTTTGGAGTAACATCGTTCTTAATAACTTAAGCCCTAGGTTTTCAAAAAATATGTAGGTTCGAGCCTCTATCTTAAACTATACCCCAATTTGCCATACCCCTTCATCCTTTTATCAGCCATTTTGGAGAGCATGGGGTGAGATGAGTCAATATAATCATAGATGATTACTTCCCTTTTGCTATGATGAAGGCGATGGAGTCGGCCGGCATATTGAGCGAGTGCCCCATGCCAGGAAATGGGCATGGTGAGAAACAAGGTATCCAGCCTTGAATCATCAAATCCTTCACCTATATAACGGCCTGTTGCGATGAGGAGGCGTTCTTCCTCTTCAGGGATTGTTTCAAGCTGCGTTTTAATCAACTCTCGCTGCTTTACGGACTGGCCTCCGACCATCACAACTACATTTTTACAGAATTTTGAAAATCGTTCAGCTAACGCCATGGCATGATCTTTTCGTTCCGTAAGCAACAAGGGACTGCGGCCCTCTTGTAAAGCGCGTAACACATCATCAAAAATCATTTGGTTTCTAGTCTTATCTGCAACGATCCCTGCATAGAGCTGTTGAATGCTGGATTTTAGATCATTGATAATCTGCAATTGAAAAGCTGTATTTCGAACAATGACCTTATGGTTAAACGGACGTAGAGTCGCTTGATGCTTAGCATTCACCTTATAACGGATAGGACCACACTGCATAAAAATGATGGGATGATGACCGTCTTTTCGGGTTGCAGTTGCTGTAAGTCCAAGGACATATTTTGCCTTTGTCGCCCGCGCAACCGCCTCAAAGCTGACGGCTGAGAGATGGTGACATTCATCCACAATCAATTGACCATAATTAGCCACAATGTCATCAACAACGTTTTTTCTTACAAGACTTTGGATAAGAGCTACATCAATGATGCCTGAGGGTTTATGTTTTCCACCCCCAATGACCCCTATGTGGTTTTCTGGAATATCCAGAAATGCCCGCAGCCTTTCAACCCATTGATCCAACAATTGCCGGCGATGGACCAAAATCAGTGTATTCGTCTTTCTTGCGGCGATGAGTTTAGCAGCAATAACAGTTTTCCCAAAAGCAGTCGTTGCAGCTAACACGCCCGTATCGTATTTCTCTAATTCTTTAAGAGCTCGTTTTTGCGGGGGGGTAAGTTCTCCAAGAAACTTTGTTTTAAGTGAGGCTCCCTCATTTCTCTTATCAACAATTTCCAGCTTGATATCAAGAGAAGTCAGCAGGTTCATCACATCATCTAGGCATCCTCTTGGAAGCCCTATGTATTGGGGAAAATCTTCAGCACAAGCAATGATGCGTGGCTTTCCAAACGTCGAAAGCCGCATCGCTTGAGCGCTGTAAAACTCAGGATTTTGGAAGGCCGCCAACCGGATGAGCTTATTCATGAGAGCTGGAGGTACATCCTTTTTGGAAATGAAGATCTGATTGCTGAGGATGGCCTCAATAGACTCAGGCAGTTTTTGATCAATAGGAATATCTGCCTTGAGACGTGAAGGGGACATTTCCCATGGTTTTTCCTCATCTTCAGAAAGAGGTATTCGCACATTAAGGATTCTGCCTTTAGATGAGGCTTCTTCTACAATAACTTTAACTTCTTCTAAACTCATCCGTCTTAGAGACGAAAGATAACCCCATTGATCTGTATATGGTTCAAAATGCTCATTCAGAAAGACACTGTTTCCGCGCTTGCGGGGCTGGCATTGCAAGGGTAAAGCAATCAAGTTGCCAAATCCTCCTGTAGGCATCGTATCTTGATTAGGAAAGAAGCGATCATAGGATTCAAATCCCATGTCTGGACACCGTTCCATGGTTTCCGTGAGGAGTACTGCTCCCATTTTTCGAGCATCAGGTGCAGAGATCGGCTCACTAAAAAAGATCCAAACATGCCCACCATTGCCTGAACGAGACCGCTCCAGGCTAGCAGGAACATTTCTCAGGCGGCATGTTTCCAGATAAGCGCTCGCATCCCTTTTCCACTGTTCCTTATCAAAATCTACGGCTAAAAACCAACAGGTTTCATCTTTAAGCATTGGATAAACCCCGATCGTATAGTCTCGTCTTGAATTACCTATTTTTTCTCCAGTAAAGTGCTTGCGGATCACTTGTTCTGTGACAGGGACAAAGGCCTGGTTGAGGCATTCGCTGCATTTGATTTGTGGTTTTTTACAAACTCCTCGCACCCACTCATTTTGACAGACTGGAGAATATCCTGACTTACCTGTTTTTTGATTGTCCCATCGTTTGGGAAAGACATCTCGACGGCCCTGAAAAAGGTCCATAAAAAGGGAGATTTTTTCTTCAGGAGAGAGGGAGGAAGGAATGGGAGAAACAAGAGGGATATTTGAAGGTGATGCAATTGGTTTTTCTTGTGCAAGCTTGGTTTGTCCCAGCTCCGCTGCTTTCTTAGCATTACAATTATAAAACCAGCTTCTTACACGCTGAATGTATTTATGAATAAACTGCATATATCCTTTGATTCGGAAGTTTTACCTTAACCGAATATTCTTCCAATCTGCATTGCTCATCTAACCTCCTGCGCCTTTTTTACCCAAGGTTCACCTGGCAAGAGACAAATCAATCTTTCATGAACATGACTATAGGACGTCTCATGGTTATAGTCACGATTAGGCGGCAGAAGAGCAATAATATCTTCTAAAAAGATTTTATCTTTCAGCTTTTGGTGCATATTTCTTTCAAATTCCGCTCTTGAAACCTGAAGGTCTTCTTTACTGAGATAATGGAGAAAACAATCTATGATTTTTTTCCTGTCTAACCCAGGAAAATTTTGCAACATTACCATGAGATCAAACAAATCACGCCCCTTTTTCCGTTGATAGAGGGCGCGCATTTTGGTGCCCATCAATTCCTCTAAAGCATATGACGATACTGATGCTTTTCCCTCGAACCATCGATTGGAAACCTGAAAGGGAATATCCGCTAAATCACAGTATTGATAGTGTTCCCGGGTGTTGATTTCAATTTTTACCTTCATGTTTCGAACGGGAATAAATTCAGATTCATAGCGGTAATAGAATGTTACCCGTCCCTTTGTTTGTTTCCATTTAGGCTCTCCTAGCCAAGGATTAAGAACATCATGAAGTTCTTTTAGGGTGCTACCAATAGGGCCTGCCTCTTTTTGAACAAAATCAAGGTCTTCAGAATAGCGTTCTTGAAGAGGAGAATATAGTTTATGTAAAGCTGTGCCTCCTCTGAAAATAAGAGCAGCCTTCAAAAGTTTATTTGAAAAGATTTCAACAATTGCCCGCGATAGAATAAGGTCCTGCTCGATTTGCGCATTATCCTTCCAGGGAGCTTGATTTTTCCATTCAGTAATAAAGTTCTGAGGAATCATAAGTCAGAGTCTACTTTCTCATTGACGAGGACATGCCACTTTGTATTTTTCTCAGCAGTTTGTGCGGAACTATCGGGTCTTAAAGGAATGTATCTCAAGTTTTTATTGGAGACAAGCTGATGCAATGGCTTAGTCAAGGACTCGTGACCCAATAGATCCAGTAAATATCCAAGGCGTTGGCTATATCGAAGCGATATTTTCTGGGCCACAATGGGGAGTTTTTCGGAATCAATCACATCCCCAAGTTCGCTTAAGATTGTTGCCACGTGATTGAGGTGTCCTGATTGATGAAAATAGCGCATTAAATCAAAAGCTGTTCCTTCTGGGGTTGACACTTTGACATACCCGGCGGATGTTTTAAGATCTTGCGTGGGAATAACATCAAAATCTTTGCTTCCATAAAAGCAAATTTTAATCCCTCCTAGAGTTAAGCGTGGAATTTGCTTTTGACAGATGACTTGAAAGATTTGAGGTGCTTGATGAGCCGCCCCATGAAAGGCTGCAGCAGAAAGCAAACCGATGTAATAGCGAACTCCTAAATGGGCCATCAAATCATGAATAATCCACTCAGGCGGCAAAGAGCCACTTGATTCATACTCAACAGGGATAATTTGATAAAGACCTTTTTTGAGAGTGGCAACTTTTCCCTTTTTAGAAAGGCGTGATATACTTTTTTGTAAGGCATTTTCTGAAGCCCCCAGAGCTTGGACGGCTTCTTGTTTCAGAAAAAGATACCGTCCCTGTTTTCGGAGACTTTCTATATAATCGGTCAAATGTTCTTTCATATTTAAATAATGTCATATTATGGCATAATGTGCAATCAATAAACCAATTGGCCAACATCACGTAACGTGAGGGAGGTACCCTGAGGGATTATTTTTAGGCCTATTTCTGTTCACAGTCTCTTCAAACCTAAGTCAGCTTTAATTCTTCCAAAACCCTTCTTGCATATTACCTAATTTTTTCCTAAAATCCCGATAGAACCATCGAGTTGCTAAGAATAATAAGATCGTACGCTATGAGTGAATTCCAATATTACGAATTTCGAACTGTTGATCGTCAGTTAACACCACAAGAAATGGAAGAAGTTCGTAAACTTTCTAGTCGCGCACGGGTCAGTCAAAACAGAGCTATTTTTATCTATAACTTTGGTGATTTTCGTGGCAATTCAAGTGAAGTACTGTTTAAATATTTCGATGCCTTCCTTTATATATCTAATTTTGGCACAAAAGAGCTGAGTTTTCGACTTCCTACACGACTTCTAAAAGTGCAGAGCTTATGTCCTTACGAATATGAAGACATCGTCGAGATAGAGCCCTATGAACACGATACCACCGTGACATTACATTTCAACAATGAAGAGGGTGGTGGGTGGATTGAAGAAGAGGATTGTTCAACTCTTCTTGATGAATTGCTCCCGCTCAGACAAGATTTGCTCCTTGGTGATCCTCGATCTCTCTATTTGGCTTTAATAGCCAATCAAGCGCGTATACAAATAGATACATATGTACAATCTCTGCCCGTTCCTCCTAATCTTAAAAATCTTAGTCCGGCTCTTCAGGTTTTTGTTGAGTTTCTTGAAATTGATCCTAACCTACTTGAACAGATCGGAGGTCAAAGCCAAAATATCTCAACTCTCCCTTTTGACATTACTCAATTGTCAGAACACGAAAAAAATATGTTGGTTCAAAAGATTCTAGACAATGATCCCCACGTGAGAGTTGATCTTCAAAATTTGCTGGTACAAAAAGTGATGGGATAGAGGAGTGAGGGTTAAAAGTTAGAGTAATTAAAGGTCATTTAAACGAGATCCCTCTTCAGGGTTAGCTTAAGATCAAGCGGCAACACCAAGTTTTTGTGATGTGTTTTGACGGACCTCGCTCTATTGAGAAGGTGTTGGTAAAGCTTTCTTAAGTCAGAGAGAGGATTGGACTTTTTTTAAATAATTATTGAGGACCAAGTGGATCAGTTTTTATGAACGAAAGTGGATCAATTCTTGAAGCCGAGGCATTAGCCAGGTTGTCGAAAAAGCAAAAATTAAATCAGCTTTTTAGAAGCTCAGAAAAATCAATTATTTTTCCAAAATAATCACTCTCTTCGACATGTTCAGAAACTCCGTTGACATGCACAAGGATAGGTCTATATGAAAAATATCGAGGCCTCTTTAGGCGTAAGATTTTTTCTTTTACCTCCCTGATAATTTCCTTTTTTAATTCATATTTTGAAAACTTAATTTCACAAATATACAAAGAATCAAATTTTGTCTGAATCATATAGTCAATTTGACATCCTGGTTGTTTTCTTGTTGTTCTTTGAAAATAGGGACCTTCCGCAATTATATCTTCAAGTTGTATTTTAAGTAATTGGTATAAGGGCTGCCGATTATGTAACACCAAATTTTCAAATTGATACCCCATGATGCTACTCCAACCAGGTAATGTAGTGATGGAGCGATCTTTAAAAAGATTAGAATTTATTTTAGGCTTGTTAGGTGAGATATATTTTAAATAAAAGCGCAAATAATTATCGGATAACCGAAAATGGCTTAACTTAGAAATCTTGCTATCTTTTATATTCCAAGAAAAATCACGCGCTATAAAGCCTGCCTTTTCAAGATCATCTAAATAACTACTAATGACGCCCCCGACTTCAATCCCCAAGGCCTGTGCAATTTGATTCCGATCTCCTTTCACTTCCGCTAAATAGTTCACAATATGGCGATAAGTTTCACTCCGCGTCGAAAATAAGTCAGAAAATATTTTTTCAAATTCGTCAAAGAGAATGCCCTCTTTATTAAAGCAGAGGTTTCGAATGTTATCTTCCGCCGATAAATGGGGGCGAATTTCTTCTAAATACCGTGGTACTCCTCCTGTAACCGCGAGAACTTTGAACTTTTCATAAGGAGAGACTGATTCTTGTTGGTTATTCCAAAACAACCCACATTCTGGCAAAGAAAGTTCTTCAAGTGTAAGCGTTAAAGAAATCCTCCCTAAAAATCCTGTACTTGAAAGAATGTTCCTTTCAATCCACGAGGAAACTGAACCGCATAAAATGAAAATGAGGTGAGAATTTTTTTTAAAATGCGTATCCCAGACGGCTTTCAATATTCCTAAAAAATCTGGATCTTTTGACCCAAGCCAAGAGATCTCATCAAATAAAATAACAATTTTGCCTTTTTCCGTTTTCTTAGCTAAAGCTTGTAAGAGGGCCCACCAGTGATTTTCCTCAACTGTAACCCCTAAATCGCTTTTGAGCTGCTTTGCAAAAATATCTCGCTGTGAGTCTGCTGTCGTATGAGGAGTAGGTGGAAGACCTGTAAATGCATAAAACTTATAATTTTTTCCAAACTCCTCAACAAGTCGACTTTTCCCAATTCGCCTTCGTCCTTTAATGATAACCAGACTTGCTGACTTTTTATCCCAAAGACCTTTTAAGATTGAGAGCTCTTCCTTTCTTCCAATAAAAGCATGCATTTATGAATTTCCTCATTATTAAAAAAAAGAATCTTAAATCCTAAAAAAGGAAAAATCCATTTTTCGGATGAAACCTTCTTAAGCTTATTTGTATCCGATAAATGGAAAATGTCAATTATCGGATGTAAAATTCTTTGCATTTTCGAAAAGAGGCTCTCTTAGAGAACAAAGAATAGGCCACCTCAAGAAAAGGAGACCTTGAGATCTTTATTCTCTCCTTTGAGTATAAGCTCTTAACAAGGCCTCCATCTTTGAGACTCTTAGGCGTTTTTTGTTTTTTCCATAATCTTTCCACTTATTTTTTCACTTGCTTCTAGAAGGGGCTGCCCAATAAGGTGAGCATAGCGAGCTGTGGTTTGGGTTTGTTTATGCCCTAAGAGGGCTCCTATAATGGGGAGGGATAACCCGTTGCTGGCAGCTATTGAGGCAAAGGTATGGCGTAAGTCATGGAGACGAACATCCTCAAGTCCAACCTTCTCTCGAATCCGCCTCCAGGGTTTTTGCAGGTTAATGAGATGAGCTCCTTCTTTGCCCCCACAAATCACAAAAGGATTCCCAACCTCCTGAGGAATGTGTTTTAAAAGCTCAATGGCAATTGTTGAAAGATAAATAAGTTTTTTGCCTGTCTTGCTATCCCGAAGACGTAGACACTGGTTCTTCAGATCGACCTCTTCCCATTTGAGGGTAAGAATTTCATTGAGGCGACACCCTGTAATCAATAGCAGGCGAATCGCATGAAGAGGCCAGGGATTTGTATTTCCTCTCTCCTCCTCATCCAGTACTCCCATCAATTTAGCAATCTCGTCCTGGCTTAAAAACCGCTCTCGTTTCGTTTCACTATATTTTTTTATGTGAAGGCAAGGATTGGAATGGTTTGGTCTATACCCCCATAACTCCGCTAAGTTTAAAGCTTTAGACAAAAGACTCCGCACGCGGTTGGCTGTCGTCGGAAGATGTTGTAGTGAGTGGTGAAGCTTGGCGATATCACTTCTCTCTATAGATGAGACTTTTAATGAACCCAAAGTGGCCAGAATAAATTGATTCCACAACCGTTGGTCTTCTTTGCAGCTTGACAATTTTTTGTGGGGGGCATGTTCTTTCATATATTTTTCTGCAAGCTCTTTGAGTATTGGAGTTTGGCGCACCTCTTGTTTTTCTCCGGAAGGATCCTTCCCTTGGCTCACTTCCAAAAGCCACCGTTGGGCTATATTCCTGGCTTGCTCACAAGTCATAATTCCATGATCGCCAATTTTTGGTCTTCGTTGTCTTCTATCCTGAGTGCGATAATACAAAAAATAGCTCTTCTTCCCAGTAGGAGTCACCTTACAAAAAAATCCACTGATCTCAGAATCCCATAGGATAAGATCCTTATCTTGAGGGAGAGTTGACTCAACAATTTTCTTAGTCAGTTTTTGCATAATCAGTTGCCCTTGTTTTTCATTCTAGGTAGCACATAGGTAGCAGCATAAAAAGATTTTGGCAATATGAAAAAGAATGAGTGAGAACAAAAATCGTTATAAAACAAATAGATATATATTTTTAGAGAACCAGAAATATTGAGAGAAACCTATAAATCTAAGACTTTTAATCAGAGGGTCGTGGGTTCGAATCCCGCAGCGCCTACCAGGGAAAGACAGGGGTTTTGCAGCTCCATAAAAATGGAAAAATTCTTCGAGTATACGCCGGGTATACTTTGGAATTAAGCAAATTGAGATTAAGATTGATTTTTCTTTCGGGGTTATTGTCGCTATAATTTCAAATGCCATCATAAAATCGTCATGGAAAAATATTAACAGCCCCCCTTTCCCGACTCACCTCGGAAATTTTTCCATAAACCTAAAAAAAGCAGTTGAAATTTTCCATCACCGCCAAACCTAAACCTTTGGGCCCTACTTAAGCCAATCTCTCAATCTTCTAGGTCAGTTATAATCTCAGTCATATGCCACGTGCCTCCACTTTGTTTTCTCAAAGATATCTCCTTTTTTGCTAGATTCTCTATCATATTTGTATCTTATGAAAATTCGTCAAATGTTAAAATGGCCAATTGCATAATCCGGTTGAAATCGAACGGTGTGATTCAACAGCTTCGTCAGACATTTTTCTGCCGGTCTCATAGTGGTTTTTATCAAGGCTTGTTTGTATTTTTAAACTCTCTTTACTTTTTCTCTTTCAAAAGCTTCTTAAGCACGTAAAGATGGTCTAAGGCTTCTTTTGGCGAAAAGTCATCAGGATTTAAGACCTCAATAGCTTTTGTTAAGGGAGAAGGGGCGCTGTGAGCTTCCATAAAAAGGGGAAGCGCCTTTGAGGCCAGTTTTGGTTTCGTTTCTTCTAAAGTTCTTAGAACCTCTTCGGCACGTTTCACAACGGACGGAGGAAGCCCCGCAAGCTTGCCTACATGAATACCATAAGATTTGTCAGCTGTTCCTTTGACAATTTCATGAAGAAAAATAATTTGATCTTCCCACTCTCGGATCTTCACCGTGTAGCAGTTGACCTCGTCTTCAGATGTCTCAAGAGCTGTGAGTTCATGATAATGGGTGGCAAAAAGGGAACGCGCCTGATTCACGTGAACGAGGTGTTCGACGCAAGCCCAGGCAATAGAAAGACCATCAAAGGTGGCCGTGCCCCTTCCAATCTCGTCTAAAATAATGAAGCTTCGTGGGGTGGCTTGATTTAAAATGGTGGCTGTTTCCGTCATTTCCACCATAAAGGTTGATCGGCCTCGTGCCAGATCATCTGAGGCTCCCACGCGGCTAAAGATACGATCCATGATCCCAATGTGAGCCTTTTGTGCAGGCACATACATTCCCATGTGAGCCATGAGAGCAATAAGGGCGTTTTGACGAAGGAAGGTACTTTTCCCAGCCATATTGGGGCCTGTGAGAAGCCAAAGCCCATTGAGACGGCAATCATTTGGGATAAAGGGGATTTCTTGGGGAAGAAGAGCTTCCACCACAGGATGGCGGCCCCCAATGATGTCAAAAGCCAAGGTTTCATCAAGGGCTGGCTTGACATAATTCTTTTCTGTTGCAAGAAAGGCATGGCTTGCTGCAACATCGAGTGCTGCGAGAGCATGGGCTGTTTCAATAATGTTTGATGCTCTTGCAACTACTTCATTTACGAGATCTTGGAAGAGACGCAGCTCTATCGCTAATGCCTGGTCAAGGGCTCCCATAATTTTTTGCTCAAGTTCGGCAAGCTCTGTTGTGGAAAAGCGCATGGCATTAGCCATGGTTTGCCGGTGAATAAAAGCGGGTCCTAATTTATCCTTATGAAGGCTGGTGACCTCAACATGATAGCCTATGATATTGTTGTGTTTGATTTTAAGGGAGGAAATACCCGTTTCCATGCTATATCGTTCTTGAAGGGCCCTTAAAGCCTCTTGGCTGTTGTTTCGAAGGGCCAGAAGCTCATCAAGGGGGGGATGATAGCCGGGGCGAATAATTCCTCCCTCACGCGCTAAGTGCGGTAATTCATCTTTTAAAGCCTGCGTAAGACGGTTTGTGAGGTCATCATAAGAACCAAGACGCTTTACAATCCCCCTTAGGGATTCTGGAACCCGTTGTTCTTCAAATATTTTTTTGATATCAGGAAGAAGGGACAACCCTCGATTTAAAGCCGCTAAATCACGCGGCCCGCCTC
>AMFJ01035874.1_pt1 | contig 11852 bp, 9 predicted proteins | sample 427208 | NCBI WGS metagenome assembly AMFJ01 (sample SAMN02954298, study PRJNA114691) | groundwater metagenome | biome: aquatic; feature: subsurface aquifer; material: sediment; isolation source: subsurface aquifer sediment | place: USA: Rifle, CO | collected 2008-08
TACATTGTAAATAACTGGAAGGAAATTTCCAGAGAAGTGCATGTATTAGGTGGCACAGTAATGGAGTACTGTGATGAGTGGCATAAAAATATAGCACACAATTACAACACACAGGATTATGGCGGATTTCCTCTACGGTATGATCAACCTGATAATTATGTAAATGAAGAATGGTGGGGATTATTTTCTATTGAATCTGACGGAACAAATCTTAATATTTTAAAACCAAGAAAAGTAGTAACCGGATTAAAATTTGAGTTTAACAACATTAATCAAAATAATGATCTTATCTCTCCTGAGGATGTAACTAATTTAAATGCGATTCCCGGTGACCGGCAAGTTGGATTGACCTGGATTAACAGTATAAACTCTAAAAATGATTTAAAGGATCAGTTGTTATATATAAATAATGACTCGGGGTTTGGTGAGCCAATATCATTGGGGAAAGTTACTAATTCCAGGTTAATAACATCTTTACAAAATAATCTGAATTATAGTTTTAAAATAACAACAATTGATATTTCAGGGAATGAAAGTGCAGGCAAAAGTATTTCTTGTACCCCCGTAGATAACAATCCGCCGGAAGATGTAGAAAATTTTACTGTAATTGCTCAGGATGAAAGTGTTGCATTATCATGGGCTCCGAGTCCAAATAGTAACGGAGATTTAGTAAATCAATTGTTGTATATTGATAATGGCGCTGGTTATGGTTTGGCAATAAGCTTAGGAGCCTCAACTTTAAATTACACTGTTAATAGTTTAACAAACAATACATTATATCATTTCAAAATTACATGTATAGATAATGCAAATAATGAAAGTGAAGGTGCTCTGGTATTAGCTACACCACAGTCAAGCTTAGCTCCTTTAGTAATAATCACAAGTCCGGCGAGTAGTTTAGTTTCCAATAGCAATGTTATTACCATTCAAGGAACTGTATCAAATAATCAGGCAATAATAAAAGTTAATGGCACTTTTGTTGCAAATACCGGCGGCTCATTTATGGCAGAGAATATTTTACTGCCAAACGAAGGCGAAAATACAATTTCAGTTACTGCGGAATATGGCGGTAATGTTGGTCAGAATCAAATTTTTGTTATTCGTGATACTACCTCTCCAACAATAAAAATCACATCTCCCAAAAATGGGGAGACGATTACAGGACACATTTAAAATAATAGATAGGAATACATAAAAAATGAAATCTAAATTAAGAAAAATAATACAGGGACATACATCCATATCGTTGATTATTATTTTATTAATAATATTTGTGGCAGGACTTCAAATAACCAGGTTGTTAGCTTCAGAGAAAAACGACAAACCTAAAACAGTAGAATTAAATGAAGAAATGGAAATATTCGAAACCGATTCAGACAAAGCAGTGCCGGGAATAGGATACTATGACGGCATTAAAGTTCTTAAAAAAATATTAGATGATGATTTAAATATGTTTCTTGATTTTGATAATGAAAATCAGAATTTATCGAAGAAAGAAAAGGATCATAAGAAAATTAAAAAATTAGCTGAAGATTCCGAATCAAAGCACGGATTAACAACATTTAAGGGATTAAGAAAAGCCATTAAATTACAAGGCCTGGAAGTTGCGGCAGCTAAAATTAGTTTTGAAGAACTGAAAGATTATTTAGAATATTGTAAAATAATAGCAATCACCGGAGATAATGAATTATACAGTCAAATACTGGATATAGAAGAAAAAGGAGTTAATGTATTTATTCCCGGTTTTGCTAATTCCAATTATTTAATGCCGTTAAAAATATTTAAGAGAACCTGGAACGGAAAAGTAATTCTTATCAGTAAACAACCGATTAATATAGATAAAACAAAATTAATTTCAGAAGAAGCTCTCTTATTAGGTGATGGGTGTGGAAATTGTCCCGGTATTGAAGAGAATGAATGTGAGAAAAAAAACCTTAATAAAATGATAGTTAGAAACGGGACATTATTTGAAGAAATAACAGATTTTTCATATATGTTTAAACAAACTCCCATATCCATAACCAGAACCTACAGACCTAAAATTAAAAGTGATATTAATAGTTGGGATGTTGATAAAACCTACGGTTCATCCTGGGCAATAGTAGATGGTAAATACTGTGGAAGCGGTCACATTACAACCACCAGAGACACCTGGGTAAACCCTGATATTGAAGTTGACATGCGAACTACACATCCCGGTCAAAGTTTACTGGAAGTTGGATGTATCACGTTCTGTTATCAAGATCCTAATAATAGATATTCATTTTTCATTGCTAAAGGAGGACATTTATTTGTAGCCAAACATAATAATAGCCTTTATCCATCCGCGTTCTTAGTAGATGGCTGGCTGTCAGACATAGATCCGATGAATTGGAATACGGTAAATGTTAAATATTCAAATGGAAATATCAAAGTTTATATTAATGGAGGATTAAAGATAGATATTACTGACCCAAGTCCATTAAATCAGGGAAAAGTGGGCCTGGAATCTCATCTTTCCAGATCTGAATTTGATAATATAACTATTTCAGATGATAATTCAAAATATTTGGAAAACCAATTTGATAGTGATGATAATAATTTTTATTTCGGTTATGGTTGGTATTTGAATTATGGAATGAAAATAACGGAATTTTACGGAGAATATCTTGTATTACAAAGACCAATTGGAAGAAAAGATATTTTTAATTATGTCGGGAATGGAAGATTTGAAAAAACATTTAGAAATACCGATGTAATAACAAGAAATGGGACAGGATATATATTAGAGCAAAAAGACAAAACAAAATTTTATTTCAATTCAACCGGTGATTTAACTCAGATAAAAGATATGAATAATAATACCATAGATTTTGCATATACGACGATAAATGATAATTCCAGAATTGATACAATAACTGATTCAGTAAATCGTCAGATAAAATTTTTCTATAATGCAGATGGAATGGTGGAACGTATTGTCGATCCGACAAATGTAAATGAATATATTTATACATACGATGGGAAGTTTTTATCTTCAGTTGAAAATCCGGAGGGACATACAGGCCGATATGAATATGATCCAACTACATTGAATATGACTTCCTTGAAACCGGGTTACAGCTCCAATCCTTATGCCTTTGATGTTGAGTATTTGTATAACGATCAGGTAAAAAAACAGACAGATCCTTTTGGTAATGTAAAAAATGTAGATTATTTAGGTAAGACAACAGTTATTACAAATAGCGCAGGTCTTTCGCATTCTTATGATTTTTATGTTCCTGCCAATAAATTTCCTTTAATACAATCTGAGACCGACAGGCGCAATTTTACCACTACATATGATTGGGATGATGCCGGTAATTTGCTTTATAAAAAGGACCGGAACAATAACGAATATCATTACACCTATGATTCCATGAATAATATGACTTATTATAAAGGTCCGGGGCCGGCTGATGAAAATAAATATTATTACACCTATGATACAAGGTTTAATAAACTTGCAACAATAACCGATGCAAATCAACACAAGATTGAATATCAATATAATGACAAAGGCGATTTAACAAAAATAATTTATCCGGACAGCACACCAACCAATGTTGTTGAAACAAATTTATATTATAACACCAATAATGATTTGGATTATTATGTTAATCCGCGTGGTAAAATAACCCGATTTGAATATGATTCCTATGGTTATATTTCAAAAATAAAAAAGGTAAGAGATGACAATAGTGAAGCGGTTGTTGAATTTGTTAACAATATTTTAGGATATGTAAGATATTATAAAGATGAAAATGGCAACACAACAGAGTTTCAGTATGATTCAAGAGGAAATATAATAAAGAAGATTGCTTCAACTCCATTTAACTATGAAACACAATATGAATATGACGGAAATTCCAATCTCACAAAAGTAATATATCCCAATAATAAAAAAATAGAATATTCCTATGATGCTAACAGTAATTTAACAGGAATTAAAAATTATATAGACAATGATAATTATTTAGAAAGTACATTTACGTATGATGCAAAAAATTTTATGGAACACAGTTCGGTGGTTATGACGAATTATCAGGATCCTGAAGGTAATTTAACAAGTTATGAATATGATGAAATTGATCGTTTAAAAACAATCAGATTTGAAGAAGGTAAAACAATATCATTTAAATATGACAATGAAGACAATATTGTAAAAATTACAGATGCAAACAATAATGAAACAAACTATCTCTATGAAGGAGAAAATTTATTAGTTAAAGCAACTTATAAAGATGGAACCCATGAAGATTTTGATTATGACAAAGTCGGAAATGTAATAAGCAAAAGAGACCGAAACGGAGCGATGATACTTTTTCAATATGATGCAAAAGACAGATTAACGCTTATTACCTACCCTACAGAAACAGTCCAGTTTACTTATGATAATAACGATAATGTAATTGTGATGTTAGATAAAACCGGGACTACCACATGGGAATATAATGAATTTGACAACGTAAAAAAAATCATTTACCCCGGAAATATTGAAATAAATTATGAATATGATTCAGCAAATAATTTGACTAAAATTCATTATCCTTCCGGAAATTTTGTTCATTACGAATATGACCAGTTAAATAGAAATAATAAAATATACAAAAACACTGATTTAATCGCAGAGTTTGTTTTTAACGATGTCAATCTTCGGGTATTAAAAACTTTGAAGAATAATGTAAAAACAGAATATACCTACAACTTACTGAATCAACTTGAAAAGCTGATATATAAAGACCCAACAAATAATGTAATCAATACGCTTTCATATGAATATGATGATGCGGGTAATATCGGGAAAAAGAATAGCGCATTAGGGGCGTTTTTATATCAATATGATAAGATAAACCGCCTGACAGATGTAACATTACCTGACGGCAGAACCATATCCTACCAATTTGATGCCATGGGAAACAGAATATCTTCAAATCAGAATGGTTTATCAAAAAGTTATACAACAAATTCCATGAACCAGATTTCCAATGAATCCGCAAACGGTGGCGCAATAGGAAATAAAATAGATGTTGCAGGCAAAGTGTATGATGAAAATATAAAATCTGTTAAAGTAAATAATAAAGATGCTGCAATTGTTGGCGATTCATTTATTGCCTATGATATTGATTTAACGGAAGGTGAAAACACGGTAACTGTGGAAGCTGAAGATTTCGTGGGAAATACCACAACAAAAAATAATACAGTAACCTTAGATCATAAGACAAATATCAATTACACATATTATGATAACGGGAATGTAAAAAACAAAAATGTTGACGGCAAAATTACAACTTATGAATATGATTTCAATAACCGCTTAACCAGAGTTGTATTACCTGAAATTGCAGGTATTAATGCATGGGAAGAAACATTTAATCCCAAAAACTCCGGCTGGCAGGATAACACCACAAATCCCGGCTGGGATTGTGTTATTAATAATACAGGCAGAATAGAAGTTGTTGACAGTAATCCCGGTTGGGGGCATGTGTATAGTCCGCAGCAAAACATAAATGTTGATGAATATCCGACGTTGACAATTGATATTGCTTCTGTTGACCCGGGTGCTAATTTTTCTCTGGAAGTAATGGCTTTAAACGGTACAAGCCAAACCTGGCAAAATCAAAAAAACGTTCCGGGTATTTATGTTGTTAATTTAAAAGATTTAATGAACTGGAGTGGCGTTCAAAGATTTTATGTGTCCTTTTGGGTCGGCGGAGGCTTGGGTAAAGGGATTCAAGTAAACTCAATAAAGATTAGTTCTGTGTCTGCCCCGCAGATAGTTGAATACAAATACAATCATTCAGGGCAAAGAATAGAAAAAATTGTAAACAGCATTTCCACAAAATATGTTTACAGCGGCGGCAGTGTTATTGCTGAATATGGGAGCAATAATCAATTGAAAAAAGAATTTGTATTCAGTACTGTAATTGATGAAATCTTGCAGATGGAAGATTTTCAGACATCAAGAAAATATTATTATTTATCGGATAATTTAGGAAGCATTACGGCTTTAACGGATGAATCCGGCACAGTTGTTGAGCAATATGAATATGAGCCTTTTGGAAATGTCAGCATAATAGATCCGGTAAGCGGAAGTTTAAGAAATGTATCAAGTGTTGGCAATGAATATTTATTTACAGGAAGAAATTTAGATTATGAGACTGGGCTGTATTATTATCGAGCAAGGCATTATGATGCTGAGCTTGGAAGATTTATTCAGCCTGATCCAATCGGGTATGAAGGTGGGTATAATTTATATGAATATGTGAACAATAATCCGTTGAATTGGGTGGATCCGTGGGGATTGGAAGGACTGTTGCCAACAATTAATATCTTGCCTCCGTCTCCTCCAATTACTATAGAGCCTATTCCCGATCCACTACCTCCGACACCACCAACTCCAATTCCTGTTCAAGGATGGGGTAGAGAATCAATACCGGAAGATCCCCCTTCATCTAATAAATATATTACTTATGTGGATCAGGATACATGTAGGTATATGACGAACGATAACGGACGAAGTGATTTACCTGGAAAAGGAAAACCAAATAGTTCAGGTGTTGAGGATAATGGTAATGGAAAAGGAAAAATAAGGTATTATGATAAAGATGGCAATGCAATAATTGATTATGATTTTGGACACGATCATGGCGAGGGAGATCCTCATGCGCATGATTGGGATTGGTCAAAAAAACCGCCTCGACAACCAGAACGACCTTTAGAAAATGGAGAATAAATATGAATGAATTAAGGAATTTATTTGTTGGAAATATTCAGAATTCTATTTCAAAATTAATTTATAAGAAACAACCTGTTATACAGAACTATCCTTATGCTTTAATAACTTCAATAGATAGTTGCTATCAAATTAATAAATTATTATTTTATCCTAAATTAAAAGAATTAGATTTAAGACTTTGTAATATTATTTCAGAGCAACTGTTATTGCTTACTAATGATTTAATTTTAATTCATGAGCGATTTAATATCTTTAATGGTTTTGATGAGATTTGGTTTTTTTCTGATTTACCAAAAAATCCTGTTCCCAAAACTTTTACAATTACAGGACCAACAGATGTTGAACTATTAGTTCACTCCAATATTTTAGAATGGATGATTGCTAATAATTGTAAGCTGGGAATTGGTGATGGAATTGGATTAAACTATATTTCAATTGATTCAAATACAGTTAAAATATTAACAAGCAAAATTTGATAATAAAGTGTATGGGATGCAGAGGTAGAATTATATTATTACAGGGCAAGGCATTATGATGCTGAGCTTGGAAGGTTTATTCAGCCTGATCCAATCGGCTATGCAGGAGGGTATAATTTATATGAATATGTGAACAATAATCCGTTGAATTGGGTGGATCCCTTGGGGTTGGTGGGACTGGAGCCAATAAGTATTAATCCATTTGGATTAGAAGGGCCGTTACCAACGATTTCTATTGAGCCTCCTGCCCCTCCAATTACTACTGAACCTATTCCTGAACCACCGAGTCCAACACCACCTACGCCAATTCCTGAGCAAGGAAATGGTATAGAATTTATACCGGAAGACCCACCTTCTTCTAATAAATATATTACTTATGCTGTTCAGGATACATGTAGATATAATACAAAAAAAGGGGGGCGAAAAGATCCTGTAGGAATAAAAAATCGAAAAAAACAAGGACGAGAGTTGAACCAGAAAAAAAGAAATGATAATTGGAAACCTAGAAAAAAATCAAAAGGTATTCCTAAACATACACCAAGTAGAAAAAAGAAATAAAATATGCATACAAAAAAAATTGTAAGTAAGGGTTTACGCATACGTGGTGAACATGTTCCCAAGGTAGTGAAAGATGCTTGTATAAGATATGCAAAGTGGTTGAGAAAACATTATGTTTTTTTTATAAGAGTACCTATTTATTTGAAACCAACAAAATATATTAAATCAATAAATGGTGAATTAGTATCAGCTTCTTTTTTTGCTCCATATAATAAAACAGTTGAACCTTATATAAGGGTGGCAGTAGGACATTACTGTGAAGACCGTAAAAAGAAGGGAAGATATAAGGCGCTAGCAATAATTTTACATTCTATATCTCATGAACTAGTTCATTATTTTCAATGGGGTGAAAAATTTGAAAGTACAGAAAGAAACGTTTCTAGAAAAGCATCAATCATGGTTAATCAATATTTAGAGATGGTTGAAAACCCTTAAAGTAAAGAATGAGTAATTCCAAGTAGTTTATGAGACTCTTTTAAAAATAAATTCCAGGATTTTACAAAATGGACTCTAAATACTTTTCTCGGCAGAGAATTGTCCTTTTCCAAATTAGAATCATAAATATTTCCAAATTGGCATCGTAAGCTTATTGTAATATTTCCGAAATAAACCGGTATACCGGAGATAAAAAAATAGAGGGTATTACCCTCTATTTTGAAATTCATATGATATGTTCGGAAACTAACAGTTTTTCGGCATAAGAATTTTCATAGCATCAGAGAAAGTCAGTTTTTCGATGTAAATGAAAAAGTCAATAGCATTACCTGATTCTTTGCTATCAGCCCGGAACCAGTAATTGTTTTTTACGATCAATTTTCCGAATTTATTTTCAATCAGAAAATTATCATTTTCTAATTTTCTTAACGAATAGCCTTTTTTAATAAGAATGGGAACGAGCATGATTTTTCTGGCATAACGGATATCAGATTTTGTCCATATCATATTCTTTTCTCCAGTGAGGTTGAAGCAGGACTGTATTGACAATATCAAGGGTGATTTCTTTTTTTTGCATTCTGACGGTTTCAAGCATGGATGCAAGACAGAGATTTCTGACACGACGCAGGTAGCCGTCTGAAGAGCGTATAATAAGTCCCAGAGCTTCATCAGTAAAAGTGTTATGAGGAAGCCCGATACGATCCATTTGATTTAATATGAACTTTTGAATGTCCTCCGGGTTTAGTTTTGGCATAATGACGGAATAAGTGATTCTGCTTTTAATATCTTCGTTTACTTTGAGGTTCAGATTCAGGAGAAGATAAGGCTGGCCGACCAAAATGAGGTTGTGATTTTTAGGGAAGTCCTCAAAAAGCAGTCGCAATTTTCTCAAGGTTTGAACTTCCATGAGATGAGCATCATCAATAATTGTTACAAGCATATTCCCCTGGCGATTGATGGTAAAAGCTTCCTCGATAAGGCGTTTTTCGCATTTAAAATCCGAGGCTTCAAAAGGGATTTTAAAAGCCTGGCAGAGGATTTTAACAGTATTGCAATATGTATGGAGAGTTCTGCCGACAGAGACAACAATCATTCGCTTATCAGCATGTTGTTTGATGGATTCTTTTATGACAGATTTACCTGTTCCCGGTTCACCAAGAACAAGACAAAGTCCGCCTTGCTGGGAGTGAACCTGTAATACTTGAAAAATATCTTCCTGATGCGGCAGGAGTTTGATTTTATCAAGACAGAATGGATTGGCCTGAAGTCCGAAATATGTGCGTATAATCATTGTTTAATTCTCCTTATTAAATTTATCGTTTAAAATTTGATTTAAAAGCCTGGCAAGGCCCATGCGTTCATTTTTGTAATAGACAACGAGATGTTTTGGATTAAGTCTTTCATATCGGATTTGAATGATTTTACTTCTAAAATCTCGCGGCGGTTCAAAGCGGATATTTTTGAAAGAAAAAGTATTATCTTTTTTAACAGTACGCTCTTCTTCCATAAAGAACAGTTCATCATTTGCATCGCAAGGCGGAAGGAATTTAATTCTTTTGAGGTCCAGACCGAAACGGTCAATGGGTTTCATCTGAAGCGATGAATGAATTTTGCTGTTATATTCACTTTCAAGCCAGAGGACGAACTGTTTATTTAAACTTTCAATAGAAGAGAGGTCAAGATTCCTGATAAGAAAATTTTCCCTGACAGTTCTGAAGAAACGTTCTATCTTGCCTTTGGCAGCTCCATCGCGGACCGGAGCATGACAAAGGATACATCCGACCCTTGCGCAAACAAGAGTCAGTTCCTGTGAGATATAATTGGACCCGTTATCAACATACATTTGCTCAGGTATGCCTCGCTTATAGATAGCAGCCTGCAAGGATGCAATGAGGGAATTGGTATCATTTTTAAAATAAAACTGACCATGACAAAGAACGCGACTGGCATCATCAATAAACGCAATCAGCCAGGTCACAGATTTATTTCCGTTATGATCGACAAACGGACCTTGCATTGAATCTGCCTGCCAGAGCTGATTGGCATAAAGCTTACCCCAGGCTTCCCTCATTTTAGGATTTATATCACCCGATTTCAAAAGATTGTATCCATTAACGATTCTATAAAATGAGGTTTGAGATACATGTTCTTTTCTGATAAGTCCTTTTTCGATACAAGTTTTATAAAGAAGCATTTTATTTACATGGTTTTCTCTGAACATAGGCATGACTTGCTCAATAGCTTCCAGCAGTTCATTCGGTTCGATTTTTCTGCACTTTCCTTTGTCAGATCTGGATTTGTTTATCATGGAGGTAATCCCGTGAGTATTATAACGGGTCTTCCATGTTTGAATGGTACGCCAGGTAAATTGGCGTGGAATACCTTCTTCGTCTGTGAAAATCATTTTTGAGACTGTTTGAATACGGTCCTGAATTGTTTTTCCTTCGGCAAAATCAATAGCGCCAAGCACCCGCATTTTCAAATAGGGTGAGGAATGATGTTTGTACATAATTTTTCTCCTTTTTTAAATTTTGTGTCGGAGAATATATTCAATATATAAAAGCATCATCAGTTTACTTGTGTTGCACGCATTAGACGGATTTAATGATGAATTTTGATATGATGACAATTCAGAAAAAATGTTTACTGGAAAATGTAAAATAAGTACGTCGATTTATAAAAAATCGACTTGAAATTTACACTGAAAATCAGCAACAGGGCAGATTGATCCATTAAAAGCAGATTCAAGATGAGCAATAGTTTGTAAGGCAGGGTCAGTTGTAAAATTCATGGCTGGTGGTGAAGTAATTTTTATAATAAAATTTCTTATCTTAGACTGTGCAAGAGAGAATAGATTCCAAAGCCTGTAAATTGTGGAAATGGAAAAAGTATTTTTAAGATGATGACCTGCCTGAATAATATTTTTAGATTTATGTTTTTGTTTTAAAAAAATCCATAACTGAGAAGATGGAATTGCAAACCCCTTGATAATGCTTGATGGAATCAATGAAAATGTTTTGCCACATCCTTTGGAGCGCTTCCGGTTATTACAAAATATGCGATATCCCCGGATTCCGAATAATCCGACATAACCTAAAAAACCTTTCCACGAGCCATGTTTGATAAGCGTTCCAATCAAATGGCAAAAAGGGCATGGTATGAGTTTTATTTTTAAATAAAACTTTTCAAGCTCATCCGTTGTGCTATAATACATATTAAGTTACATTGTTTAGTTACATTGTAATTAACGCATAGTGTTTCATGTTTTTAAGATAAGAGGTAAAAATACGGCATTATGCGTTTTTATATTTTTGAGAAAAGAAAAAAGATACACAACAATTTTATTTGTAGTGACTTGTCATAGCATATCTCAAATGACGGCAGACATCTTGAAATACAACTTATGATTTATTTAACTTATTTTACTGCACCGAGTTCCATTTATTTATTTTGCAGATAATGTTACATAATGATTTCTTATGCGTCGCAAATCAGAATTTTTGATTAAAATAGATTTTTTTACACGAGGAAATACAAGTCTTGCACGGCACTATGAAAAAATTTATTCTCGACACTTTCTAAAAAAAATATAAAAAATTTGCGATATTTAAAAAACAAGATTATTA
>AMFJ01033820.1_pt1 | contig 11851 bp, 10 predicted proteins | sample 427208 | NCBI WGS metagenome assembly AMFJ01 (sample SAMN02954298, study PRJNA114691) | groundwater metagenome | biome: aquatic; feature: subsurface aquifer; material: sediment; isolation source: subsurface aquifer sediment | place: USA: Rifle, CO | collected 2008-08
TTTTAGCCGATTCATTCCCTCCTCGACCCGCGCACGGGTGGTTCCAAGATTCATCCTGAAAAATCCCTCACCGTCGGGGCCAAAGGCGAGTCCATTGTTTAATCCTAGTTTGGATATATTAAGCAGCCTCTCTTTTACTTCCCTATGGCTGTAGCCGCTATTGCGGAAATCCAGCCAAAGCAGGAAAGAGCTTTGTGGTTTAATGAATGTTACTCCGGATAGCTCTCTTCCAACAAAATCGTATGCGAAGTCAATGTTTTTTTCGAGGTAAGATGTAAGTTCACCGAGCCACTCTTCGTTCCCCCTGTATGCTGCAGCCATTGAAATATGTCCGAATATGTTTCCAAGGTCCAGATGCATTTTTGTAAGTTCATCGTTATATCCTTTCAAAAGATGTTCGGATGAAGCTACAATTACAGAGTTGAGCATTCCGGCAATATTGAATGTCTTGCTTGGGGCCATTGCAGTAATGGTATTTGCAGCAATCTCTTCGGAAACAGAAGCCATAACTGTATGTGTGTTTCCATATAAAGACAAGTCTGCATGAATCTCATCTGAAAATATAACTGTGCCGTATTTGCAGCAAAGTTCTCCCATTTTTCTGAGCTCGTCTTTGCTCCAAATTCTGCCCAGAGGATTGTGAGAACTGCAGAGGATAAACATTTTTATCCCCTCTTTGAGACGGCTTTCGAAATTTTCCCAGTCGATGCTCCATGTCCCGTTATCAATGAAAAGCGGGCTGTATACGAGTTGCCTGCTGTTCTCTTTTACGATTGCATGAAATGGAGGATATACAGGAGTCTGGATAAGTATTTTATCTCCCTCTTTTGTAAATGCTCTTATGGCAATTGGCAGCGCTGCAACTATTCCGGGGGCCGATGTTACCCACTCTCTCCGGATTATCCAGTTATATCTTGTTCCAACCCAGTCTATAAAAGAATCTATGGATTCAACCGACCTGAATGTGTATCCGAAAACTCCCCTTTGGGCAGTATCACGGACTGCTTCAAGTATAGATGGAGGAGCCTGGAAATCCATATCGGCAACCCACATAGGAAGAAGATCTTCTGTTCCGAAGACCTCCTTAAGTGAGTCGTACTTAACGGAACAGGTTCCCCGCCTGTCAATGATTTTATCGAAATCGTACATCAGATTCGAAAGTTAACGATACCTTACTGCTGTTCCTGCAGCTGTGACCATAAGCATAGAATCTCCAATAGTTTCGTAATCCAGGTCAATTGCAATTATTGCGTTGGCTCCCAGAATAGTCGCCTGTTCGGTCATTTCCCGGATGGCTTCATCTTTTGCCTGCTTGAGTACTCTTTCGTATGAACCGGAACGGCCACCTACGATATCTCTTATGCCTGCAAGAAAATCCTTGAATATGTTGGCTCCTATAATAGTTTCTCCTGAAACGAGACCGTAATATTGTTCGATCTCTTTACCCTGAAGTGATGATGTTGTAGTAAGTAACATTTTATATTTTTTTTATTGGAATAGCACTATACTACTCCTGTGCATAAAGTTTAATAACATTTAAAATAACTTCGGAGGCTTTTTCCATGCTCTCCAGAGGTATGTACTCATACCGGCCGTGGAAATTATGACCGCCGGCAAAAATGTTGGGACATGGCAGACCCATAAATGATAGCCGCGCGCCATCGGTGCCTCCGCGGATTGGTTTGATGAGGGGTTTTACTCCGGCCATCTCCATTGCCTTAATTGCCTTTTCCACAATATGGTAGTGAGGTTCAATCTGTTTGCGCATATTGTAGTACTGGTCCTTCATTTCGAGTTTGAAAGTGCCTTCGCCGTACTTCATGTTCATAAAAGTAATAGCTTCTTCGACGAAACTCTTTTTAGCTTCGAAGGCTTCCATATTGTGATCACGGATAATATACTGAATTGCAGCATATTCAACTGTACCTTCAAAGCGTATGATATGATAAAAACCCTCATAATCCTGAGTAAATTCCGGGCGTTGCTCAACGGGAAGAACAGCGTTGAACTCACTTGCAAGATTAATCGCATTTATCATTTTATTCTTTGCATATCCGGGATGGATATTCCGCCCCTGAATATATATTTTTGCACTCGCAGCATTGAAGTTCTCATATTCAAGTTCACCAATCTGACCACCGTCCATGGTATATGCGTAATCTGCTCCAAACCGTTTAACATCAAATTTGTCTACACCGCGGCCAACCTCTTCGTCTGGTGTGAACCCAATTTTAATTACGCCATGAGGGAATTCCGGATGCTTCATTATATGTTCGGCGGCAGTCATTATCTCAGCGATGCCGGCCTTGTCGTCGGCAGCAAGAAGCGTGTTACCGTCTGTGGAGATTAAAGTTTGTCCCTTATAGGCTGTAAGTTCGGGGAACTCCTCAACCTTCATTGTCATATTCTTCTCTTTGTTAATGACAATATCATTTCCGTCGTAATTCTCAATTATCTGAGGATTGATATTTGCTCCGGGAGCATCAGGCGCACTGTCCACATGTGCAATAAAACCTATTACCGGAACTTTTTTGCCTTCCGGGAGATTTGACGGAATTGTTGCCATGACATAACCAAACTCATCCAGAGAGGCATTTTCGATACCCATCTCTTTAAGCTCCTTAACCAGCAAAGCAGATAAATTCAATTGCTTTTGTGTGCTTGGCTGGCTCTCGGAATCGGGATCCGAAGCGGTATCAATTGATATATATCTTAAGAATTTTTCAAGAACTTTTTCTTTCATGTGATAAATATTATTTAGTCTAATCTTCTGCTTTTGCCTTCATACTGTCCCAGGCAAGATAAATAATGATAATTATGTACATCCCAAGAGCAAGAAGCTCGGCACCATTCGATTCCATCCACTCTGTACGGAGCAGGTTGATGCCTCCGAAACGCAACATTGCACTTATAACACCCATTAAGGCGCCACCGGCAATAAATCCGGATGCAAGCAATGTTCCGCGTTCCTTTCTTGCTGTATTGAGCAACTGGTCTTTACTGCGGGTCGAAACAAACCAGGCAATTGCACCACCAACCAAAAGAGGGAGGTTCAACTCCAGAGGTATAAACATACCAAGAGAAAATGCAAGTGCAGGTATTCCGAAAATTGTAAGCAAAACAGAAATTACGGCTCCAATACCATACAAAATCCATGGGGCACCGCCTCCGGACATCATTGGCTCAATTACTGCAGCCATTGCATTTGCCTGAGGGGCAACGAGTGCATGTTCTCCAACGAAACCGTAAGTTTTGTTAAGTATTATCATTACACCGCCTACTGTTGCAGCAGCAACTAAGGTTCCCAGGAATTTCCACTGCTGTTGTTTTGCAGGGGTAGTTCCAAGCCAGTAACCAATCTTAAGGTCGGTAATAAAGGCTCCTGATACCGATAGAGCAGTACAAACAACACCTCCGATAATAAGAGCAGCTGTCATACCTGCAGTTCCTGTAAGTCCGCTTGCAACCATAACAACCGAAGCAAGAATAAGAGTCATAAGAGTCATTCCGCTCACCGGGTTTGTTCCAACAATTGCTATTGCATTTGCAGCAACAGTTGTGAAAAGGAAGGCAATAATTGCAACAACAAGCAGCGCAATAATTGCATGGAAAAGGTTGTTAACCACGCCAAAATAGAAGAAAATGAATGTGACTGCAAGAGTAACAAGTACACCTATTGCAATGATTTTCATAGGAAGGTCGCGTTGTGTTCTTAGAGCGGATTTTTCAATCGCTGCTCCTCCCTTAAGTTCTTTTGCTGCAAGGCCAAATGCCGATTTTATTATGCCAGCCGATTTGATGATCCCTATAACACCCGCTGTTGCAATACCGCCAATACCTATATGTCTTGCATAGGTTCTGAATATTGTTTCCGGATCCATACTGCCAACTGTGGCAGTGAGCCCGGCGTTCATGAGGTCAATTATCTGCGCTCCAAAAATCAGGTTCATCAGAGGTATGATTACAAACCATACAAGCATAGAACCAAGACTTATTATAAATGCATATTTTAACCCGATTATATATCCAAGGCCAAGGACAGCAGCACCCACATTAATCTTGAATACCAGTTTTGCTTTGTCTGCAATTGCTTCTCCAAATGGAAGAACCCTGCTTGTGAAAGTTTCGGCCCAAAAACCAAATGTAGAAACAATAAAATCATAGAGGCCACCGATTAAGCCGCTCACCAAAAGAAGCATTGCACCTTTTCCTCCGGTTTCTCCGCTAACGAGCACCTGAGTGGTTGCTGTTGCTTCCGGGAAAGGAAACTTTCCATGCATATCCGAAACGAAATATTTACGGAACGGGATTAAAAACAAAATTCCCAGCACGCCACCGAGCAGGGAACTCATAAAAACCTTTGCAAAATCGACTGTAAGCTCGGGATATTTTGCCTGTAGAATATATAGAGCGGGGAGAGTGAAAATTGCTCCTGCCACAATAGCGCCGGAACTTGCTCCAATTGACTGAATTATGACATTTTCGCCAAGTGCGTTTTTCCTTTTTAATGCACCCGAAACTCCAACGGCAATAATTGCAATAGGTATTGCCGCTTCAAAAACCTGTCCGACTTTTAGTCCAAGGTATGCAGCTGCTGCCGAAAAAATAATTGTCATTAAAACACCCATCGAAACCGACCATGGTGTAACCTCCGGATAGCTTTTCAGCGGAGACATAATTGGTTTGTACTCTTCTCCTTCCTTTAATTCACGATAGGCATTTTCCGGTAGGCCTTTCGGTTTGCTCTCTTGTATGTCCATAGTATATTTTTAGTTTATCAATCAAAGGTAGAAAAAATCTAAATAATTCTTTTATCTTTGCACCCGATGAAAACACTAGGCAGCTATTTTAATCTAAACAAAAAACACAGACACGTCCGACGATGTGCTTTGGCAGCCTATAGCCAGATCAGATAAAGATCCGATGCAGGTTTCTTTATCTGCAAAACTTTTTCAATTATCCACTAATTTTCCTGTTTTAAAAAAGATGAGCGTTAGCATCATTGTGGCTGATTCAAGCCATGCTGTGTATGCAGAAAAAATCTGCGAATTGATATATGTTTCAGCACAGGAGCGCGGAACTGGTATTGCCAGGAGAACTCCGGAGTATATCACCCAAAAGATAGCAGACGGAAAAGCCGTTATTGCTATAGACGAAGGAGAGGTTGTCGGCTTTTCCTATATAGAGAGCTGGAGTCACAGCCGGTTTGTTGCGAACTCAGGCCTTATAGTGGCTCACTCATATAGGAACACGGGTCTGGCAAGAAAGATAAAGGCAAGAATTTTTAAATTGTCACGCAAACTTTACCCTAAATCCAAGATATTCAGCATAACAACCGGCCTGGCCGTTATGAAAATTAACTACGAACTGGGTTTCCGTCCTGTCACCTTTTCTGAACTTACTGACGATCCGGATTTTTGGAAAGGTTGTGAGGGATGCCGTAATTACGATATACTCCAAAGAAACAATCATAAAATGTGTCTCTGCACAGGTTTGTTGTATGACCCGGATTACAAACCGTTAAAGAGATCTCCTCTGGGTAAATTTATGTCATTATTTTCACTTTAATATTTGTTAACAGAAATGAAAAAGAAGGTTGTATTAGCGTTCAGCGGCGGATTGGATACCTCGTTTTGCGTTCCGTATCTAATAAAAGAAAAAGGTCTTGAAGTTCATACCGTAATGGTAAATACAGGAGGGTTTTCTCCTGAAGAGGAAAAACAGATTGAGAGTCGCGCGCTTTCACTTGGAGCTTCAACTCACACTACTGTAAATGCAGTTGAAGAATACTACAACAAAGGAATTAAATATCTTATTTTCGGAAATATACTTAAAAATGCAACTTATCCGCTTTCGGTTAGCTCCGAGAGGATTTTTCAGGCACTTGCCGTATTGGAGCAGGTAAAGAAACTGAATGCATCTTATGTTGCTCACGGCAGTACAGGAGCCGGTAACGATCAGGTGAGGTTCGACCTTGTATTTGAAGTGCTTGCGCCTGAAGTGGGAATTATTGCACCAATCAGGGAGCTGTCACTCACAAGGGCAAGTGAAATAGAGTATCTGGCAAAGAATGGATGTGATATTTCATGGGAAAAGGCAAAATACTCTATAAACCAGGGACTGTGGGGAACAAGCATAGGAGGGGTAGAGACATTAAAATCAGATGGATGTTTGCCGGAAAATGCATATCCTTCTCAACTAAAAAAAACAGAACCTGCCAGGATAAGTATTGGCTTTAAAAAAGGAGAACCTTTCTCGTTAAACGGAAAGGAGATGAATCCGGTTAATCTTATCCGGGAATTAAACACTATCGCATCTGAATATGCTATTGGCAGGGATATTCATGTGGGTGATACAATAATCGGGATTAAAGGCAGGGTTGCATTTGAAGCGGCAGCACCCATGATAATTATTAAAGCCCATCATTTGCTTGAGAAGCACACCCTCACAAAGGGTCAGTTGTACTGGAAAGATCAGCTGGCAGGATGGTACGGGCAGTTGATGCATGAAGCACAGTATCTGGACCCGCTGGCGAGAAACATTGAAACTTTCCTTGACGATACTCAGGGCAGTGTAACAGGAGAGGTGTCAGTTGAGCTTCGCCCATATCATTTTTCAGTTCTTGGATGTTCGACTCAGTACGACCTTATGAATTCGGCTTTCGGCGAGTATGGAGAAATGAACAAGTCCTTTACCGGAGCAGATGTTATAGGCTTTACAAAAGTTCTGGCCAATCCGTTGAAAATTTATTATTCAGTTCATAAAAATGGTTAAAGTAGCAATTGCCGGAGCAACCGGTTATACAGGAGGTGAACTCATCCGGATTCTTCAAAACCATCCGGAAGCAGACCTGAGATGGCTTATTAGCACATCACTGGCCGGTAAGAGCGTTTCTTCCGTCCACAGAGACCTTCTTGGCGAATGCGACCTTAAGTTTACAGATGAAACCGGAGAACCGGATATCCTGTTTATGGCTTTGGGCCACGGACTTTCCAGAGAATTTCTGCAGAAGAACAAACTGCCGGAAGGTTGCAAAATTATTGATTTGGGATCGGACTTCCGTATCGACAATACCTTTGAAAATCATCGTTTTGTCTACGGATTGAGTGAGCTTTTCCTTGATAAGATAAAAAACACGAATTATGTTGCAAATCCCGGTTGCTTTGCAACAGCTATCACACTTGCGCTTGCCCCGCTTGCCCAGGAGTCTCTGCTAAAAGATGAAATACACATCCATGCAATTACGGGCTCAACCGGAGCAGGAAAAAACCTTTCGGGTTCTTCCCATTTTAGTTACAGGGAGTCAAACATCTCCGTCTACAAGCCATTTAATCACCAGCATCTGCCAGAAATAGGCAAAACATTAAGCCTGTTTGCCGGAGATACTGTTCCTCAAATTAATTTCATTCCTCTCAGAGGAGATTTTACAAGAGGAATACTTGCAAGCGTATATACCAGGGTTTCAAAGGAGTATTCAAATGAAATGCTGAGGAATCTGTATGAAACTGCATATATTAAATCTCCTTTTGTATATCTCTCGAAAGAGACAATAAGCCTTAAGGAGGTGGTTAATACAAACAAGGTTTTGATTCAGGCAGAGAGGCACGGAGAGTTTGTTCATATAACATCTGTCATTGATAATCTCATAAAAGGAGCATCGGGACAGGCAGTACAGAATATGAATATTATGTTTGGATTTGAAGAGAGTTGCGGCCTGAAACTAAAGGGATCGGCGTTTTAATTTCAAGAGGAATGAAAAATTTTGAAGTATACAAATTATGGCCGGTAGAACCGGTAAAGGGATCAGGAGCAAGGCTCTGGGATAAGGACGGAAAAGAGTATCTCGACATGTATGGCGGTCATGCAGTAATATCTGTAGGACATTCCCATCCGGATTATGTTGAGGCTATTAAGTCGCAAATTGAGAAACTGGGGTTTTATTCGAACTCAGTTGAAAATTCTCTTCAAAGTGAACTCGCACAAAAACTTGGCAAAATAAGCGATTACTCCGATTACTCATTGTTTTTATGCAATTCAGGCGCGGAGGCAAACGAGAATGCATTAAAGCTTGCTTCATTCCAGACAGGTAAAAGCCGGATTTTAGCTTTTAAAGGAGCTTTTCACGGCAGAACAGCCGGAGCCGTTGCAGTCACAGACAATCCAAAAATACGTTCGGCATTCAACAAAACCGCCAAGGTTACTTTTATTCCAATGAATGAAATCGGCCTTGCCGAAAAAGAGCTTTCTAAAGGAGAATATGCAGCTGTTATAATTGAAGGTATCCAGGGTGTGGCAGGAATTATTTCGCCGGATACCAAATTCCTGAAGGAACTCAGGCGGCTTTGCGAAAAGCATAGGGTAATGCTCATTCTTGACGAAGTTCAGAGTGGATATGGACGCACCGGAAAGTTTTTTGCCCATCAGTATTCCGGAATCAAGCCGGATATGATTACAACTGCAAAAGGGATGGGAAACGGATTCCCGATTGGCGGCGTTCTTATTTCACCAAAGATTGGAGCAGTTGCAGGGATGCTTGGAACAACTTTCGGGGGAAATCATCTTGCATGCACGGCGGCTATAGCTGTAATTGACATTTTGGAAAAGGAGAAGCTTATTGGCAATTCGATAAAAATTGGGGAGTACATTATCTCTTCGTTAACGAATTCTCCATCAATCAAAGAGCTTAGAGGAAGGGGCCTCATGATAGGCATTGTTCTTAATGAGGGATACGAAAAAATAAGGGAGAGGCTTCTGTTCCAGAAAAGCGTTTTCACCGGATCTGCCGGCAGCAATGTTATTAGGTTGCTCCCTCCCCTGAACATAACAAAAGCAGAGGCAGACAGATTCATAAAGGCATATAAAGAATTAGAGGGCGAAATACAATGAAACATTTCACATCGGTAAAAGAAATAGGTCCGCTTTCAAAAGCATTGGAGCTGGCCAAAGAAGTTAAAACTAATCCTTTTGGCTTCAAAGAACTTGGCAGAGATAAAACTCTTTTGATGGTTTTTTTCAACTCAAGCCTAAGGACACGACTTAGCACACAGAAGGCAGCCATGAATCTGGGTATGAATGTAATTGTCCTCGATGTAAATCAGGGTGCATGGAAGCTGGAAACGGAGAGGGGTGTTATTATGGATGGAGATAAATCCGAACACATACTCGAAGCAATTCCAGTAATGGGTTCATATTGCGATATTATTGGGGTTCGCTCTTTTGCAAAACTTGAGAATAAGGCCGATGATTACAATGAAGTTGTTATTAATCAATTTATTGAATATTCAGGCAAGCCTGTTTTCAGTATGGAGGCAGCAACCCGTCATCCGCTTCAAAGTTTTGCCGATCTCATTACAATCGAAGAGTTTAAAACAGTAAAAAAGCCAAAGGTTGTCCTCACCTGGGCTCCTCATCCGAAAGCTCTTCCTCAGGCTGTACCTAACTCTTTCGCCGAGTGGATGAACGAAACGGATTATGAATTCGTAATTACACACCCCGAAGGTTATGAGCTCTCGGAGCAATTTTCCGGTAAAGCCATAATTGAGTATGATATTAAAAAGGCATATGAGGGAGCCGATTTTATCTATGCAAAGAACTGGTCGGTATTTAAAGATCCAAACTATGGCCAGATCATGAATATGAACAGGAGCTGGATGGTAGACGAGGCCAAGATGGCACTCACCAATAATGCAAAGTTCATGCACTGCCTTCCGGTTAGAAGAAACATGATAGTATCGGACGAAGTGATAGATTCGCCGGCATCAATAGTTATTCCCGAAGCTGCAAACAGAGTGGTATCTGCTCAGGTTGTAATCAGGGAAATTCTGAGGTCGTTATAATTTGAGAATATAAAAACATGAAAGCACTTACAGTTGTTAAAATCGGAGGAAATGTAGTTGACAACCCCGAATCTCTTTCTGAGTTTCTTTTGATGTTCAATAAGATTGAAGCGCCAAAGATTCTCGTTCATGGAGGGGGAATCCTTGCCAGTGAAATATCGGCAAAACTCGGAATCGAGACAAAGATGCACAACGGCAGGCGCATAACCGATGCCGAAACTCTAAAAATCTGCACAATGGTTTATGCAGGCTGGATCAATAAAAGCATAGTTGCTCAGTTGCAAAAAATCGGATGCAATTCACTTGGGCTCTCCGGAGCCGACGCAGGAGTTATACCTGCAAAAAGAAGATCTCCCGACCCAGTCGATTTTGGATTTGTAGGAGATATTTCTCCAGATGAGATAAACACAGGTGTGCTGGCGAGTCTCCTGGGAAGAGGAATAACTCCCGTATTCTGTGCAATAACTCACGACAGGAACGGATCCCTTCTTAACACAAATGCAGATACAATGGCATCCTGTATTGCAGCAGCTTTATCCGAAAGTTACTACACAAAACTTATTTTTTGTTTCGAAAAAGAGGGTGTGCTTTATAATATTAAAGATGAGAAAAGCGTTATTCCTCTTATAACAAAAGAGAGTTATACAAAACTCAAAAACGAAGGTGCAGTGTCTGACGGTATGCTGCCAAAGCTTGATAATGCTTTTTTTGCATTGGAAGGGGGAGTTTCGGAGGTGTATATCAAGAACTGGTCTAATCTCTCTTCCGAAGGAGGAACAATGCTTAGGTTTTAAATATGAAAAATGTTGATACTGTTGAAATGACTGCAAGTGCGGTGGCTCTTTTAAGAAAGAAGATTGCCATCCGCTCCTTTTCCGGAAACGAAGAGGAAGCGGCTAATCTCATCTGTTCCCATCTGCTGCAGCATGGAATAACATTCAACAGGCTGGTCAATAATATATGCTGTTTTGCAAAGGGATATGATTCTTCAAAACCCACCGTTATGATCAATTCTCATTTGGACACAGTCAAGCCGTCGGCAGGTTATTCATTCGATCCTTATAATCCTCCTGAACAACAAGACAGGATATCCGGTTTGGGCAGCAACGACGCCGGAGCTTCGGTGGTTTCAATTATTGAGACTTTTAAGTATTTTTATGAGAGAGAATTGAGTTTTAACCTCATGATGGTGCTTTCGTGTGAAGAGGAAAATTCAGGTTCAAAAGGGATGGATTTGGTAGTCGAAAAGTATCCTTTTATTACATGTGCAATTATTGGAGAGCCTACAAAAATGCAGGCTGCTGTTGCCGAAAGAGGTCTGCTGGTGGTCGATGCAACTGCAAAAGGTGTTAGCGGGCATGCGGCAAGAGAAGAGGGGATAAATGCTATTATGGCAGCAATTGAAGACATCGACTTTATTAAGGATTTCGAATTTGAAAAGAATTCCGGCCTCATGGGCAAGGTAAAAATGAGTGTAACCCAGATAGAGGCGGGAACTCAGCATAATGTTATACCGGATGTTTGTAAATTTGTTATAGACATTCGGCCTACCGAACAATATTCAAATACAGAGATAATGGAAATACTGGCAGCCAATATTAAAAGCGAGTTAAAACCCCGTTCTCTTAGAAATAAATGTTCTATTACCCCTTATGACCATCCGCTTATTAAATGTGCGCATAGTACAGGAGTTAATTGTTATGTGTCTCCAACAACATCGGACTGGATGAGGCTCAAATGTCCTGCAATCAAAATGGGTCCCGGAGACTCATCACGCTCTCACCAGGCAGATGAATATGTTCTTGCAGGGGAGATAAATGATGGAATTTCCGGTTATATCAACTTTTTAAACGATTTAAATTTATAGATATGAGTGTATTGTGGAGCAAACAGGGAACCCCCGATGAAATTGTTCAGGAGTTCACCGTAGGAAGAGACAGGGAGTTCGACATTAAGCTTGCCAGGTATGACATTCTGGGAACAATTGCACATATCCGGATGCTAAAATCTATCTC
>AMFJ01025089.1_pt1 | contig 11839 bp, 21 predicted proteins | sample 427208 | NCBI WGS metagenome assembly AMFJ01 (sample SAMN02954298, study PRJNA114691) | groundwater metagenome | biome: aquatic; feature: subsurface aquifer; material: sediment; isolation source: subsurface aquifer sediment | place: USA: Rifle, CO | collected 2008-08
TATATTTATACGGTTTGAAAGTACTCGTAATTAGCCAGTTGGTTAAGCCCGAGGATATCAACCCGGGTCGATCAATTTTTGTATGGTACCTATAAAGGTACAAGGGAATAAAATGGAAGAGAAAAATAAGCTATACGTAGGCAACCTACCTTACAGCGCAACAAGTGATTCTTTAAAAGAATTATTTGCTGGCTCAGGTGAAGTTGTCGACGCTGTAGTTATTTCAGACAAATTTTCTGGCCGTTCTAAAGGTTTTGGTTTCGTCACTATGAAAGATGACGCAGCTGCTGAAAAAGCCATTAAAGATACGGACGGAAAAGAAGTCGATGGACGCAATATTAAAGTTAATATTGCTCGTCCAATGCGTGAAAACAATCGTTAATCGATAGTATAGCGCTAGAAAAAATCCCACTTCAAGCATTAAGCTAAAGGTGGGATTTTTGTGTTGTTTATCCTGAGGAAACATATATCACTATTGGTGTCTTATTTGGGTTGACAAATATACTACATTAAAGTAAAGTATTGTTAAGAGATTTAACGCATCTTAACAAAAAAAGACTATTACAGATATAGGGAGGGATTATTATGAGAAAGCATCCGAGAGGTCCTAAAGTCAGGTCAAATAGAAGTACCGTTAGCCCAGCATCAATTATGAAAGGAGGTGAAGACAACATGTGCGAACGTGGTTTTACACCTGCGATATTGACAATTCATCAACCAGGTGAATGCTTAATCTCGGAATCAACGGATTCTACCTCGACATCTGACGATAGTCATCGCGAAATACCCGTTTTGATCCCGAGCACTCAGGAAGAGAGAGTCGGTGGCGACTATGGTCCTTCGGGAAATATATAGAAATATTCGATTCTTACAAAAAGCGCCCTGAGCCTTCTGCACAATTGTGCTTAAAGCCCAGGGCGTTCTTCATTTGTTTTGTTTATCATAAATTTGATTGCGTTGGCGGCAATTTTCAAGATATAACGACCACCAATTTTGCAAATCATTAATCAAAACTGGATTGCTTCGAAAATTACGTAGAGAGAACTCTGCAACTTCTTCATTTTCATCAAGTTTGAGCCAGGTAAAATCTGCATCATGAAGACGATATTCTTCTTTAAATATTCTAAATAACCATTTAAGAAGATTTTTCATCATCCAGCGAGCAATACCTTCATCCTCCCCACGTTTTTCTATATTAATGAAAGGATACATTTTATGACAATTTTCTAACAAGTCAAAAATATTACGACACCTTCCATTGACACTTGAATGATGTTGAAAAACATAATTATACATTTCTATCTGTCTCATCTGATCAAGAAGATAATAAATTTTTTCTAACCTCTCGCAACAATCTTCTTTATTAACTACGCGCACCACAAGCAAAAGAAATCTGATGCCCAAGAAGATTTGTAAGTTTTCTTTTTTGAGCAAAAATGAATTTGCCTTACCTTCACTTACAAATTTAATCAATCTTTCTAGTGAACGCTCTTTAACAAATCGGTGACCTTTATGGGTAAAAGAATCTTTTCCATAAAGACCGTGGTCTGTTGCACACGGCATGATTATTCCACTTTTTACAGATTCTTCGGCTTCTTTAGTATATATCAATCCTTTAGGACCCAATACACACTGATTCATTGTCACATCCCTACTCGCTAAGACATGTAAGATATTTTTGTATAACTCTTTACCAGATTGATCTGTTTCGCCAACGAGTTGTAGAAATTTTACGCCAACTTCATCATCCTTTACAAGGATATCGAAGTCACGAATTGGAATTTCTGGGGCGATTAAATCACTTTTAAAAAATGCTTTTAATACAAATCGTGCTGGTCCACCTTTATGCAATACCCCTTTAGCTAGAGGTATTTTTATTTGTAATTTCGATGATTCACAATAGATTAGCCAAATAATGTTTTCATCTCTAGCTATTGTCATCTCAGGGATAGTATCTATAATTTGTTGAAGTGAGATAGAAAAAACATTAGATGGTAATATTAATTCTGGTTCAGGAAGACCATCTTTAATAATGTTTACCACATGAATAGCTGTGCGTGGAATGGAGCCATCTTTAATTTCAATTTCTCTTAGTGAATCCCAAATTAACGAAAAATATGTATTGATAAATTGCTGGACTTTGTAGTCAAAATCAGTTTTTCTGGATAACCTAACAAGAGCTGCGTAAAAAAGCATTCCCCATTTTTTTGGTTTTGCTTTGTTAACAATATTGATTAGATTATCATATAATTGTGAAAATTGTCTTAAGGCAACATCAGCTTTATCCGAAAAAATTCTACCACTGCTTACTATATATTTTTCAAGTCCTCTTGGATCTACCACCATAACTTTCACCTCCAAATTGTTCAAGGACAAAGATGACTTCAATATAGCAATACACTAAGTGTATGTCAAGAAAAAAATCCTTTTATTACCTACTGTGGATAAGCATCTATTGACAAAATTATATTTAATGGTAGATTAATATAGATAGGTATATAAGCTTATTGGTTATTTTACGAAAGCCATAGCCTATTTTTATTTGCATATTAAAAATTGAATAAATTTGAATATGTGAGCAAAAACAGGTATGGTAAAATTGATAAATAGGAGGTGTTTTCTTTAAAAAAAGGTATTCTGATTCTAAATTTCAAAGGAGGAATGTTATGGAATCAACCGAGAAAAATCCAATAGGAATTGCCTTCGGACTCAAAAATTCCAGACGTATGTTCTGGATCGAAACCACAGATACTGTTGAACAAGTCACCAGAGCCCTTATCAAGAGTGTTATCAAGGCAGCACCAGATGCTATAGCCCTTGGGTATGTCGGCGAAAAACCACGTGAGGCAATGCTGACTGACCACGTGAAAGATCTGGTTCTCGTGATCGAGGTTGATAAGAAAAAACTCCACGATCTCCGAAGTGAATCCGACAAAAATCTGGAATTGGTAAGCCTAGTAGACCGCATTAACGCTTTCAAAGAAAGCGGTTGGCAGGCAGAATACTTTACCAGGTCAATGGCTGCAGTCCGCGGCTTTATCAAGACCGATCTTCTTAATCGTGTGGTTAACCGACGAGCTGTGGTCGATCGTGAAACTAAGATTCATGTCGGCTGGGCCTGGTTCAAAACACTTATCAACCACGCCAGCGAGATTCGCTGCCTGATCCTCAATGAACCCTTTGGCGCTACAGTGGAAAAAATCATGCCTGCTACTGAGAATAATGTGTCTCAACCGGTTATGGAAGATTCTTTGGTTTCCACAGAACCACCCATAGTTCAAATCGCATTCATCACCAAAGAAGTGTCTCAGTTGCCAAAACCTATGACCGAGCAAGTTCAGAAATCAGAAACGTTCGGTACACCACCAGTTAAAGCCAAGAGATCCAGCAAAAGGAAAAAGGTCGTCGAGGCTTCTCAGAATCAGGGCATCATTCAGGAAGTCGAAGTCGGAGCATAGTCAGAATCCAAGCACCGAACATTCCGCCGTAGTTTTATAACTGCGGCTTTTTTATTAATAGTATTGACAAGATAATAACTATTTGATAAACTTAAATTAGAAATCTTTAGACAATTTACGATTTCATGATAAGCCTAAAAAACGATTCACATAAGGTGGATTGGTTTTAGACTATATTTAATTGTAATGTAAATTTAGGACAAATTATGGTAGCAATTATGGGTAGAAAATTGGGAATGACTAGAATTTTTGATGCCAATGGTAAGGTAACCCCTGTAACTTTAATTGAGGCTGGCCCATGTTTTATTACCCAAATTAAAAGTAAAAATAGTGATGGTTATGAAGCTGTTCAAATTGGTTTTGATAAATCCAAACATCCAAAAAAACCACAAATTGGACACCTAAATAAAATTAAAAACGAAAAATTAAAAGTAATAAATTTAAAATATTTAAGAGAATACCAAATAAATGAAAACACAACCGATTTAAAAGTTGGTGATGAAATAAATCTTGATAATTTTAAAGTAAATGATGTAGTCAGCATAACATCTGTTAGTAAGGGTAAAGGTTTTGCAGGCGGGGTTAAGCGTCATGGCTTTACTACAGGGCCAAAAACACATGGATCTTGTAATTACCGAAAACCAGGTTCAATCGGCGACACACAACCTGCTAGAGTATATAAAGGTAAACGTATGGCAGGTCATATGGGTAATAAACAAATTACAATTGATAAAACAACCATTGTAGACATTAATTTAGAAAAAAAATTAATTGCTGTTAAGGGTGGTGTGCCAGGATCAAACAAAACATTAGTTTATATTAATAAATTTAACTGAAAGGTTGACCCCGTATAAGCTACTACGTGATTATACTGGGTGAATATAATGGGATGATAAAAGTCAAACGATATGACAATCTAGGCAAAGAATTGGATGCATTACAACTTAATGATAAAATATTTGGTTTAAAAATTAATAATGACCTAATACATCAAGCAGTTGTAACTCAACTCGCTAACGCTCGCCAATCAAGTGCACATAGTAAAACTAGATCAGAAGTAGCTGGTAGTGGTAAAAAGCCTTGGCGACAAAAAGGCACTGGACGAGCCAGATCAGGTTCTGTTAGAAATCCAATCTGGGTTGGTGGGGGAATCAACTTTGGACCAAGAAATGTTAGAAATTATTCTTTAAACATTCCTAAAAAAATGAAGCGTTCTGCATTATTCCAAGCCCTGACTGCTAAAGTTGCTGAAAATAAGTTTATTATTGTTGACGAGATCAATTTTAAATCACCCAAAACAAAACTTGCAGTAAAACTTATTGAATCATTACCTTCAATTTCTGGAACCATATTAGTTGTAAATGATAAAACAAATGTTAAAGTAGAATTAGCCTTTAAAAATTTACCTTACGTTAAAACTATATTAGCCAGAAATTTAAATATTATTGATGTACTTAAGTATAATTGGATTATTGCTTCATCGTTAGCTGTTAAAGAAATAGAATCTGTATTTTTAAAAATAAAAGACAGTAATTTAAATAAAGATGAAAATAATGAAGATAGTAAAGTAAAAAGAACCAAAAAAGAAATTTCTGTAAAAAAATCAGTTAAAACTAAAAAAAATGTCAAAAATTAATTAAATAAGTTTATGAAGCAAATAATTTCTAAACCAATAATATCAGAAAAATCTATGGGTCTTACTCCAGAAGGCAAATATGTTTTTATAACAGAAAAAGGAGTAAATAAACCTCAAATCGCCCAAAAGATAAATGAAATTTACAAAGTTAGAGTTAAAAGTGTAAATATTATTAATGTTCAAGGTAAAACCAAAAGGTATAAAGGCAGATTTAGTGGTAAAACTAGCAATTGGAAAAAAGCCATTGTTACGCTAGAAAAAGGTCAAAAAATATCTGATTTCGAAATTAAGAAGTAAATAAATATATGCCAATAAAGATATATAAACCAACAACTCAAAGCAGAAGAAAAATGAGCACAATAGTCTCGGATGAAATTACTAGAAAATTTCCTGAGAAATCTTTGCTTTGTCCAATAAAAAAACATGCAGGTCGTGATAGATTTGGTCACATATCAGTTAGACACCGTGGTGGTGGTGCAAAAAGAATGTATAGAATTATATCATCACTCCAAGAAAGATTGGGCGAATCAGCAAAAGTAATTTCTATCGAATATGATCCAAATCGTTCTGCAAGAATTGCCTTGGTAGAATACACAGATAAGAAAAAAATATATATTGTTGCCCCACGTGATTTAAAAGTGGATATGGAAGTTAAGGCAGATTATAAAACCGCTATTAAGACTGGTAATAGAATGCAATTAACGAACATTCCTACTGGTATTAATGTTTATGATGTGGAATTAACCCCAGGACGTGGTGGTAAAATAGCTCGCAGTGCCGGAAACTATGCAGTAATAATGTCTCAAGCAGAAGGTACTGGTAAAAGGGCTAAATACGTTCAGGTAAAAATGCCATCTGGTGAAATTAGACTAGTTCATAGTGATTGCTATGCATCTATTGGATCCGTAAGTAATTATGAACATGATTCAATAAGGTTTGGCAAGGCAGGTAGAAAAAGACATATGGGAATTAGACCATCTGTTAGAGGTAAAGCAATGAATCCAAATGATCACCCACACGGTGGTGGAGAGGGAGTTAACCCAATTGGATTAATCCATCCTAAAACTCCTTGGGGTAAACCAGCTATGGGGTTAAGAACCAGAAAAAATAAATCCACTAATAAATTTATTGTTAGAAGAAGGGATAAATAATGTCGCGATCAATCAAAAAAGGACCTTGGGCAGACCCAAAACTTTTAAAAAAAATATCCGCATTAAGACAGGGTGATAAAACTATTATTAAGACTTGGTCTAGAGATAGTGTAATTTATCCAGAAATGCTAGGATTTAATATTGGTGTTCATAACGGTAAAGAACATATTACAGTTTTTATAACAGAGGATATGGTTGGTCATCGATTGGGTGAATTCTCACCAACCAGAAAATTTAGAAAACATGGTGGTAAAATGGCAAAAGAGCAAGAAAAAACTACTACCGAAACAGCGAAAGAACCTGTAAAAAAATAAATTAAGATTACAGATTAATAATTGATTACTCAATCATAAATCTAAAATCATAAATCGAAAATTATTCATATGGAAATTACAGTTAAAGCAAATAGAGTTAAATGTAGCCCAAAAAAGATGATACTTGTTGTTGATATGGTTAGAAAACTAAAATTTTTGGACGCCAAAGCCCAATTAAAGTATTTAAATAAAGAAGCAGCAGCAAGCATTTATAAATTATTAAAATCAGCTGCCTCTGCTGCTAAAGATAAAGATATGAATCTGGATGATTGCATTATTAAATCATTACGCTGTGATCAAGGGGTAGCATTAAAACGCCGTAGGATGTTAGAAAGAGGCAAAGCATCAGCAATCAGAAAGCGAACAAGTAATTTAACTTTGACATTATCTGATAATAAGGATAAAAGTATAAAAAAGAAAAATAGTGTTATAAAATCAGCGAATAAAAAGGATCAAAATGGGTCAAAAAGCTAATCCAAATAGTGTAAGATTGGTTATTAACAAAGATTGGAAATCAAAATGGTTTTCCCAAAGAAATTTTACTATATTTTTTCTTGAGGATATTAAATTAAAAAAAGCTTTGCTCAAAAAATTAGGTAAATCTTCAGGGATTGCTAATATCAATATACAACGAAATCCTCAGCAAATTTTAATCACCATTTACTCCTCGAAACCAGGAATAATTATTGGGCGAAGCGGTCAAGGAATTAATGATTTAACACATTTTCTTGAAAAAGAGTTAAATAATATTAAAAAAAGTTTTACTTATAATGTTCAAAAATTTATAGAACAATCGCAAGATAAAAAGACAATAAATTCTAAAATTAAAATTGATATTGTTGAAGTTCGCGATCCTGAGTTAAATGCCGAACTTGTAGCTCAAAATATTACCCTACAATTAGAAAAACGTATTGCCTATCGTAGAGCAGTTAAACAAGCAATCAATAAAGTAATGCAGAAGAAGGCCAAAGGTGTTAAAGTGCATGTGGCAGGACGTCTTGGTGGGGTAGAAATAGCCAGATCAGAAGGTTTTAGTGAGGGATCAATTCCTCTTGGAACATTTAAAGCTAATGTAGATTATGCTTTTGTGCCAGCTCACACAGTTTATGGAATAATTGGAGTAAAGGTTTGGATTTACAAATAATTTAAAAATTAAAAATTTTAAATTAAAAATTGTTTGTAGGAATAATTATGTTAATGCCAAAAAAATTAAAACACAGAAAAGTCCGCCGTGGTAAGATGAAAGGTCAATCAACCAAATGTAGTAAGCTTAATTTTGGTAAATTTGGCCTAAAATCTATGGAATGTGGTTGGATTTCTGCTCGTCAAATTGAGGCTGCGCGTCGAGCAATGACACGCTATATTAAACGTGGTGGTGAAATTTGGATTAGAGTCTTCCCAGATAAACCAGTTACCATTCTTCCACTTGGTGTGACTATGGGTGGGGGCAAAGGTGCAACAGATCATTTTGTAGGAGTAGTGAAACCTGGCAAAATTTTATTTGAGATGGATGGTGTTACAGAAGAAGTAGCTAAAGAAGCCATGAGATTAGCAAATCATAAATTATCAGTTAAAACTAAATTTATTACCAAACAATTCTAGGACAAATATGAAAGTTAAAGAAGAAATTAAATTATTAATAAATAAATCAGGCAAAGATTTAACTAAAGAATTAAATGAAGGTTATGTAAAACTTCAAAAACTTAAGTTTGCCCAAGCATTTGGTAAAACAAAAGATAGTAATGAAATCAAAAAAACCAAACATCATATTGCTAGAATTTGGACAATCATTAGACAAAAAGTTAATAAATCTAATTAATCAATTTATTAAATTGGAGAGATAATGTCGACAAATACAACAAAACAATCAAATAATAAAACTAGCCATCAGAAGATCTGGTCGGGTATTGTAGCCTCAGACATTAATGATAAAACTGTAGTTGTTAGTGTTTCTTCATCAAAGATTCATTCGATTTACAAAAAAAGATTTGTTACTACAAAAAAATATCATGTTCATGACCAAAGTAATAAGTATAAAATTAACGATATTGTAAAGTTTGTAGAAACAAAACCAATAAGCAAAAATAAGCATTACATAATATTTGAAAAATAATATTATTTAACAGGTTATTATGATTCAACAATATTCCAGATTAAATGTAGCAGATAACTCAGGGGCAAAAATTGTTCAGTGCATCCTAGTTTTTGGTGGAAGAAAGAAGGATCAAGGCGAATTAGGAGACATTATTGTAGCATCAGTAAAAAAAGCTTTGCCAAACTCTAATGCTAAAAAAAAGGAAGTTGTAAAAGCTGTAATTGTAAGACAAAGAGCACCATTTCAAAGATTTGATGGCAGTAAAATTAGATTTGATGATAATGCTGTTGTATTAATTAATCCAGAGGGTTTACCAAGAGGCACTAGAGTTATGGGACCAGTTGCTAGAGAAGTTCGCGATAGAGGATATTCAAAAGTTGCCTCGCTTGCCCAAGAATTATTATAATCTTGTTAATCCGTTAATCAGTTTATTGGTTAATCCGGATATAACAGATTAACAAATCAACTATTTAACAAAGTAACCGGAGTAAAGATGAATATTAAGAAAAATGATAAGGTACAAATAATTAAAGGTAATGATTCTGGAAAAACTGGTAAGGTTGAAAAAGTTTTTATATCAAAAAATACCTTAATTGTTGCGGGCGCTAATGTGCGCAAAAAACATTTAAAAAAATCACAAAAAAATCCATATGGTGGAATTATTGATATTAATATGCCAATTAATAGAGCTAACGTTATATTAATATGCCCAAGATGTGATAAAACTACAAGAATTAAATATAGTATTGTGAATAAAAATAAGTTAAGAATTTGCAAAAAATGTGGTGAAACTGTAGATTCAACAAAATGATACATTAGGTTAATAAAATATGAAAAATTATAACGAATTATACAATGAAATAGTCTTACCAAAAATGATGGAAAAATTTGGTTACAAAAATATTTACGCTACTCCAAAGATTACCAAGGTATCAATAAATATCGGTGTTGGACAAGGCCAAATAAATCCAAAATTTTATGATGTTGCTGATAAGACCTTACAATTAATTACTGGTCAAAAGCCAAGTTACACTGTTTCTCGCAAAGCAATTTCTGGTTTTAAATTAAGAGAGGGTATTAAAGTAGGGCTTGTTGTAACATTAAGAGGTAAAAAAATGAGTGATTTTATTTATAGATTAATTCACATAGTTTTACCAAGAATTAGAGATTTTCGTGGCTTAAATACAAATAGCTTTGACCGTAATGGTAACTATTCAATTGGGCTTAAAGAACAAATTGTATTTCCTGAAATTAAATATGATGAAGTGGAATTATCTCATGGTTTACAAATTAATATAGTCACATCCTCTAAAAATGCCGACCAAACAAAAGAATTATTAACATTAATAGGATTCCCATTTAAAAAAGAAACTACTAAGTAAAAGATTACGCAAATTAGGAAACATATGGCAAGAAAAGCAATTATCAATAAATCAAGAAAAACACCAAAATTTTCGACTAGAAAATTTAATCGATGTAATTTATGCGGTCGGAAAGGTGGATATTTAAGAAAATTTGGTGTTTGTAGAATATGCTTTAGAAATTTGGCAAATAATTCAGAAATTCCAGGCGTAACAAAATCTTCTTGGTAACCAATATATATTCGCAATAGTATCACTAAAATAAGATTATATAAATAATTTAGAATTGATATAAAATATTTTCGGAGGTTTCATGATGACCGACCCAGTGTCTGACATGTTAATAAGAATAAAAAATGCCTTAGCAAATAATGCTAAGACTGTTAATGTACCATTTTCAAAATTTAAAGAAGCTATATTAACTGTTCTTAAATATGAAAATTATATTGAAGACTATCAAATTAAATCTATTAACGAAAAACAAAATTTTGTTATTCGCCTAAGATACTTTGGTAATAAACCAGCTATAACACATCTTAAAAAAATCAGTAAGCCTGGTTTAAGAGTTTACACAAATTATCAAAAAATTCCTCGCCCTTTGCAAGGTATAGGTATAGTTGTAATATCTACCCCACAAGGAGTTATTACTGGCAGGGAAGCCTGGAAAAAACGCATTGGTGGCGAACTAATTTGTGAGATTTACTAATATTATTAATTTATTAAAAATATCGGAAATTATATGAGTAGAATAGGAAAACAACCAATAAATTTACCTGCAGGATTAAATGTCAGTATAACTGATCAGCTAATAGTTTTTCAAGGTACCAAGGGTAAACTCGAATTGAATGTCCATCCAAAGATAAAAATAGACTATCAACAACAAGAAAATGTTATTAATGTTGAACGCAGAAATAATGATAAGCTTTCTCGATCTCTTCATGGATTAACAAAAAGATTGCTAGAAAATATGGTCCAAGGTGTGTTAACAGGATTCGAAAAAAAATTAGAGATTATTGGAGTTGGCTACCGTGCCCAAATGACAGGAGAAAAAATTACTATAAATATTGGGTATTCTCATCCTATTGAAGTTGCTCCACCAGCTGGTATCAACTTTAAGGTTGACAAAAATACAATAACAGTTTGTGGTATTGATAAACAACTTGTGGGTCAAGTAGCAGCAAATATTAGAGAAATTAGAAAACCAGAACCCTATAAAGGTAAAGGTATTAGATACTCAAACGAAAAAATCAAAATTAAACCTGGTAAAGCAGCAAAAACCTCATCTGCCTAGTTGATTAATTTATAATTTGACAGAAAGATATTTTATGACAAACAATAATGAAAAATTATTAAGACGAAAAAATAGGGTTAGATCAAAAATTTCTGGCACAAATAACAGGCCGCGTTTAAGTGTTTTTAGAAGTAACACTCGATTAGAAGTACAGTTAATTAATGATGAAACTTCTAAAACATTGCTAGCATTAACGGATGATAAGTCCATTAAAAAAACAAAAACCGAAAAGGCCACCGATCTAGGTAAGATTTTTGCAGAAAAATCAATTAAAGCTGGATATAAGTCTATTGTATTTGATAGACGTGGTAATAAGTATCATGGTCGTATTAAAGCTTTCGCTGATAGTGCCCGCAGTAGTGGTTTAATATTTTAATATTAATTGTTCTAAGGGTCTGTCGCCGAATGTGCTTTGGGAATGAAAATTAATCACATTTGAGCGAAAACTTTAGTAGATGACGATGCCTATCAGATGATAAGCAGAGGAATATAATGAAGTTTGTCCTTCGACAGGCTCAGGATGGTGAGCAAAG
>AMFJ01003023.1_pt1 | contig 11827 bp, 13 predicted proteins | sample 427208 | NCBI WGS metagenome assembly AMFJ01 (sample SAMN02954298, study PRJNA114691) | groundwater metagenome | biome: aquatic; feature: subsurface aquifer; material: sediment; isolation source: subsurface aquifer sediment | place: USA: Rifle, CO | collected 2008-08
AATTTTGAATTTTGAATTTTGAATTTTGAATTTGCTTGGTGCTTGTATCTTGTATCTTGGTTATTAGTCGCTTAATCTTTGCGTCCCAAGCAATCAAACCTTCGTAATCAAAAATATCATCAAACGACCACTGTTGTTTGGCATGACGAACTTTCTTGAAAGCCTTAAGCGGCTCGGCTCCGATTCTTTGCGTTGGACTACTTGAGGAAAAAAACTGTGGATATTGCTTTTCCAAATCAATAAGCTCTTCCATGAGGGAATCAAAAGCTTCATCTGAAATTTCCGGAGCGTCAAGAACATGATAGGCGTAGCGATGCCTATCTATTTCCTTCCTGAGCAATTCTATTCTTTGTTGAGCTTCTTTATTGTTCATATTGTTCATTATATCATAAAAGTTCCTTTATACCGCAAAAAACTCGAATTTACATCGAGATCATTAAGAATCTTTTAGTTTCTACTGTCGCAAAGAAATTGTTATTTGAATAGCGTCACCATTTAAAACACTTGAAACTATACTGACTTTTCCAACCCTGCTTCCGTTAATAGATGGTTGTCCAACAAAAAACGTACTAGAAATTTCTCCAGCTTTGGTTATCTCATAAAAGTTTGCCAATGCAGGAGCATCAGCCAAATTGCAATTACTAATGTCAACAATACTTGCTCCATTGTCTCCAGCAGTGGCAATTTTTAATGTGCCTGTTTCATATTTATAAATAACGCATTTTGAACTTGAATAATCAAACAGCTTTATCTGATTGCCGCCGCTTACAAAAATTGGGTCGATCATGCTACTTCTGATGGTTTTTGCCATAAGATTCATTGCGTATTGCGCACTTTCGGTGCTCTTTTGAATTTTCTTTGCATTTGCAAATGTTTTCAAAAAATTTGAAAAAGAACTAGTTAGCATGGTTATAGTAAGAGCGAATATAAAAACAGCAACCAGTGCCTCCACTAAGGAAAAACCGCTTTTATTTTTCAAAAAAATATTTTTTTTCTTATTCTCAATCTTCATCTTATTCCCATTTTGTTAATATTGAATCGATATATGTACATTTATTCGCAATCGTGCATGAGCCAATAACTTCAGGAAATTGATCATCCCATGAAACAATGCTTCTTACAAGAATACGATACGGGTTGGCTGATGTATCTGGATCACCGTTTTCATCCTGTTGGCTGAAAACCATTCTTCTGGCAAATTTGGTAGAACTACCAGTTGAGTCATGACTGTAAAAACCATTTTTTAAATATAACCTATAGTTTCCTGCACCCAAACCTGCAGCACCCTGATTGCAATTTGCGGCATCATCAATTTTCCATGTTAAAACATCGTCATCGTAATCTATTCTGCAGAGAGTTTGATTAATAGTAGTAGTGTGCATTAAATTCGTAAACGAATCGCGCCCCGCAACAATATTGCTTTCTCTTATATTTCTGACCATTTCAATTCCCTCCTGTGCTAGCTCCGATGCTATAATCTGATTTTTAGCATTCACTGTTGTCCGGATGTTTCCTGTCATCAAGGCCGTAATCGCAGAAATACCAACAGAAAGAATCATCAAAGTAATCAAAACTTCAATCAAAGAAAATCCGTTCTTGCTAGAAAATAAACAAACTTTTTGCATGTTCAATTTTTTATGATTATTATTTAACATCTTAGTTAAGGACAAACAGCCGTATCATCTTCATCAATAGCCTTTGTTTCAACCACACTTCCATTACTATAAATACAAACAAGATTCTTCATAGTATCATCTTTTGATTTTATCTCTATTGCCCAAGTGGTTGTATAAACTGGAAGATTAGTTCCAATGTCTCCGCGCGGAGAACTAAATTGAATATAGTAATCTCCTTCAACATTAACAGATTTATTGCTTGAACTTTTTCCAAGAAAAAAAGCTTGCTCGCTTCCTGTAATCAGAGCCGGCAAAGCATTGCAATCGTAATATCCTGTCTTATATGACTTCGTTGCATCCATTGGATTAGTGTTGAATCGCATTAAACAAGCGTTGGTGTCTAATGTCCCATCGCCATCCGTATCAAACCGTTTTCCATTAAGCGCTTCATTTTGCAAAGCTCTGATTTGAGCGCCTATTTGTCGCGAAGCGGTTTCAACGTCGGCAGCAGCTTTATTGCCACTCCTGCCAATAAAAATAACTCCGGTCATAATCATCATCAAAAACAATACTATCAAAACTTCATACATAGAAAAACCACTTTTTGATGTGCGGCATATTATACCAAACCTATTTTTGCAAAATTTACTATGCATTATATTTTTTTATTTTTGTTTCAAGCTTGTTTTAATAAAAAAACCAATACCTCAAAGCCGGAAAAATTTGTGGAAGTATCACTACCAAAAAAACTCCAGTGATCAAAAAGGGAGCAAAAGGAACTTGGCTTTTCATGGTTTTTCTACTCACAGCAATAAGCGCTACACTGATGAGCGCTCCGATCGTGAACGAAAGCATGAGTGCGACAAGAATATTTGGCCAGCCCACAACCAATCCTGCCAAAAGCCCAAGATAGGCGTCGCCATAACCCATCCATGTTTCTTTGGAATACGCAGCCAGGGCATAAAAAAATCCTCCAGCCACAAGCCCTGCAAGAATTCCAGAAAAGATCCTCAGATCCAAAATTGAAGCAGCATTTTGAAAATATTGCCAATCAGAAAAAATAAAATATGCCAAACTCACACCTACTCCGAGCCATAAAACCAGCATAGGAATTTCCATGTATTTGAAATCATACACAAAAATAACCATCAGAATAGAAAAAACAACCAGGTAATATGCCGTCAGCATCCAACTGGAAAAATCAAAAAGATTAAAAAAATAATTTCCAATCAAAGCAAACATTATGCCAGTTGCAGCTTCAACGATCGGGTATTGCCAGGAAATTTTCTCGCCGCAATCCCGACATCGAGCGCTGAGCAAAATAAAACTAAAAAGTGGAATATTATCAAACCAGCGAACTTTTTTCCTGCAATTCGGGCAATGTGAACGATCCAAAAGAGACTCAACCGCATTTAATCGATATACAACCGCATTCAAAAAGCTTCCAATAATCAACCCGAGAATAAGAAAAACAATTGTCATCTTTTTGTTTATTAATTATTTATATAATATCACAAACAAACAAAAATAAAAAGCAAATCGATTTTATTCTTTATTGGTTAAAATAAGTCCCTGCAGATTCCAAACAACAAAACAAGAGTCTCGACGTAGAGAATCCGTAAGAAAACTATAAGTCGCCTTATTGGCAATGACTGTCTTCCGTTGTGCAAGTAATTGTTACGGTTTGGCAAATCATGGTTGGGTTGTCAGGATAAAGGGATGGATCAACATCATATTGACAGCCATTCGTTGAATCAGTTCCCACTGTCGGCCAAACGCCTAAGGTCGCATCAATATCGCATATATCTCCACCTCCGGTTACATCCGCCGGAGGACTTACCTCTCCTCCACCCAAAGAACAACTCGTGGCAAGGGACATGGCGCTCTTAATAACCTGCGTTCCTGCAGAAATATTAGCTTTATTTCTAGCTGAACCAGTGCTCACCAAGATAACTCCAGCCAAAACACCGATAATTGCAATTACAATTAAAAGTTCGATTAATGTGAAGCCCCGTCTCTTCGAAAGATAAACTTTTTTCATTTTTTAATATTAAAATTTTTAATTTTATAAGCTTGTCGATAAAATATCGACAAGCAAAAAAAACAAAAAATAGCACCTAGATATTAACCTTGAACACAAGAAGAATTCGAAGTTGTGCATGTAATATTTGTTCCATTGCAAGTAATTCTAGGTGTCGCTGGATATAATCCTGCAGTTAAGTCATAGGCGCAACCAGCAGTTGATGACCCAGCTGCTCCCACTGTTGGCCAGGCACCAAGTGAAGCATCTGTAGAACAAATATTTCCTCCACCAGTTGCTGCTGCAGGAACCTGAACTGTACCAGCACTCAATTCACAACTAGTTGCGAGTGGCATAGCACTTCTGATAACTTGCATTCCAGCTGACAATTGAGCTTTCTGTCTTGCTGAGCTTGTGCTTACCAAAATAACTCCAGCTAAAATACCAATGATTGCGATTACAATCAAAAGTTCAATCAATGTAAAACCTTGTCTAAATTTTTTCATATTATTTATGTATTAATAATTTATTTTTGCTAAAAACATCGACCGAGGGAGTCTGTCAGAAAAGTTTATATTCTGCTGCAATCCCCAAATTTCGGCTACAAAACTTTCATGTTTCGTCGGGTTATATCAAATAGCCCTTCTCAACTTTCAAGTTTTTCGCTCGAAATTTGAAGATTTCGCAACGAAAGAAACTTTTCAGACAGACTCTATCTTTTTAGCGTATATTTAAACTAACACTCAAACTAATATATTTATACTCTTTTTTAATAGCTATCCACAACTAGCTGCAGCCATTCTCTGCATATCTACATCTTATGGTATCAGTTATTCCATTTACGTCTTTAGTCGCAGTAAATTCATAATCACCTGTAGAGAGCGCATTGGTAGGTGCTTGATAAGTATATCCTGTCTTTGTTTCAATATCAGGCCATTTTACAGTATGTCCAGGCCTTGCTTCTCCGGCAGCATTACAAGAAGATACCGCTGCTGATGCAGCGTTACAACAAACATATACTGCTGTAGTTGGTGCTTCAGTTATTATTCCGAATCCGCCATCATCTGCGCAGATCACGAGTTCAGGAAGAATGCTTGACATTGTAGTTATCGCTGAAGCTCTTTTTGATTTCTCAACTCCACCACCGGAACTCACCAAAACCACTCCGGCCAAAATTCCAATAATGGAAATCACCAACATAAGCTCAACGAGTGTGAACCCTCGATTTTTAACGGAAATAATTTTTTTAAATATATCCATATGCATAATCTTATAATAACATATTATTCATTAAATTTAAACAATCATTTCAAAAAATTATCCTATTGAACCAGCAATGTTATATATTGGCATCAAAATTGCAAAAACCAAGACTCCAACTCCTAATCCAAGGAAAGTGATTAGGATTGGTTCAAGCATGGTGGAAAGATTGCGCGTAATGCGATCCGTTTCTTTGTTGTAAAACCCGGACATGTGACGCAACACTTCACTAATCTTTCCTGCGTCCTCGCCGATTTTTATCATCTGAGAAACGATCGGCGGGAAATATTCACTCCTTGCAAAAACAGTACTCATCGCTCCTCCTGATTTCACTTCATCAGCAGCCCGCAAAATCACACCCTCATATGTTGTCGTGTTAACTACTTCACTCACAATTACCAGCGCTCGCACAATCGGAATTCCACCATCCAAAAGAACAGAAAGATTTTCGGAAAAACGAGAAATATACACGTATTGGAAAAGACTTCCGATGACAGGAATTTTCATTTTTATAATATCCCATTCTTTTTTTCCGTCCTCAGTTTTAACATAATAAATCGCTCCTCCAACTGCACCGACAATTCCAATTCCCACCAGCCACCAATACTTACTCATGAAATCACCTGCTGTCATAAGTACTGCTGTATACCAAGGAATTTCAACTTTCATATCCTTGAAAATTCCTGTGAGTTTTGGAAGCACCACCGTAAAAACAACAAATCCAATGATTAGAGCAGCAGAAAAAACAAATATTGGATAAAACAAAGCTCCTTTTATTTTGGAATTAAGCTCATAGTTTTTTTCCGTATTTTCAGCCAAGAACAAAACACTACGCTGGAGATTACCTGAAAGTTCACCAGCTTTGACCATACTCACAGCCAAAGTTTCAAAAACTTCTGGGTGCTTAGCCATGGCTTCAGAAAATGGCATACCATCCTCAATGTCACTGAGCATTTCGGCAATTACGATCTTAAAAAAAGCATTTTCTGTCTGATCACCAACTGCTCTAAGCGAAGCAACAATTGAAACTTTTGCTTCAATAAGCGTGGAAAGCTGACGAAAAAAAACTGAAAGTTCCCTAAGGCTGACACCTTCCCATAAATGCTGAAGATCCTTCATGAAAGCAGGGGAATCTTTTTCTCTTTCAAGTTTAAGCGGCACGAATTTTTTTTCCTGAAGAATCGCAATTGCGCCGTCTCTATCAGCGGCATCCATTTTCCCATTGACAATTTCGCCACTGGGACTTTTTGCCTGAAACAAAAATTTCATAAGTTGGTAACTGGTAACTAGTAACTAGTAACTGGTAATGCAAGTAGAAAAAAATTCCAACTCACTGGTTACAAGTTACTGACTACTGATTACTTCTTTATAAACACGCAAATTTATTATTTATATGCAGCATGTCAAAATATTCGAAAAAATTCACTTTTTACTAATCAGCATTTGCAAATATTCCTGATTCTTTGAATAAATCAATGCATCATCAATTGTAATAAGTCCGCGCTGAATCAGCCCTGCAAGTGATTTGTCTAACGAAATCATTCCTTCTCGCAAACTTGTCTCTATAACGCTGTCGATCTGATAAGATTTATTTTCACGGATAAGATTTTCAACAGCATGATTATTCATCATTATTTCCATAGCTGGAATTCTTCCTCCTCCGATTTTCGGAATCAATCTCTGAGAGACTACTCCTAAAAGCACGCTTGCAAGTTGAGATCTGACCTGATTTTGCTGATGCGCAGGAAAAACATCCACGATTCTATCAATTGTCTGAGAAGTATCATTGGTATGCAATGTTGCTAAAATCAAATGTCCAGTTTCTGCAGCAGTCATAGCAGTACTGATCGTATCCAAATCGCGAAGCTCTCCAATCAAAACAACATTCGCATCTTCACGAAAAACACTGCGAAGACCATCCGAAAATGATTTAGTGTCTCTTCCGACTTCACGTTGGTTTATTATGCATCTATCTTGCTCATAGATATATTCGATTGGGTCTTCGATTGTTACTATATGCTTGTCCTGATTGTGATTTATAAAATCAATCAATGCGCTGAGAGTTGTTGATTTTCCGTGTCCAACAGGTCCCGTAACCAAAAGCAAGCCCTGAGAACTTTTTGTGAAGTCATACAATGCTGGTTGAATATTCAACTCTTCAAGTGTGCGCACGCTTCCTGAAACCATACGCATGGCAACACTGATATTTCCTTGCTGATAAAATATATTTGTTCTGAATCGTGCCTTGTCTTCAAAATTGTACGAAAAATCAACCTGTCCATCGGCAAGAAGCTTTTTCTTGTTATCTTCAGTCATCAAAGAATCACCAAGATTTTTTGTATCTTCAGACGATAAAATCGCCTCTTGTGTCAGGGGATAAAGTTTTCCATCCAAACGAAGTGTTGGATATCTCCCAACAACCAAATGTAAATCAGAGGCATTCTGTTGAGCTACTAATCGCAAAAGATTTTTTATTTTTTGTTCGCTATGCATTGCAGACATTTTTGTTTTTATTTTAATCTGAACGAAATTATTTTTGTATTATGAAATGAACATTCATTTCGCTTTCTATGTTACAAGTATACTAAATTTTAAACATTCAGCAAAGCATTAACCTTGGACACAACTTCCGAAGGAGTGAAATGTGATTTTATCAAATAATCATTAGCTCCCAAATCCAATCCTTCAGTAACTTTTTCCTTTTCTGAAATATTAGTAAGCATTATAATTGGAATTTCCTTTAACATTTCTTTTTCTTTTATTTCTTTCAGGACTTCCATTCCATTCATTTGCGACATCATAATATCAAGCAAAATAACATCGGGTGTTTCTTGCTCCAATATCCCCATAGCCTTAACCCCGTTTTCCGCAATAATGACATCAAACCCCTCGTTAGAAAATTTAACTTGATATATGTCGCGAATAAACACATCGTCCTCCACAATCAATATTTTCTTTTTTTCCATATGTATATTGCTATGTTAAATATTATGATTCATCATCTTCAACTTCTCCACCAACGCTCTTACTTCCTTCAGTTACTCGTTCAACCTCTTCAAGCGTTGTCAGCCCCAGCAAAACTTTCAACAATCCGTCTTGCTTGATTGTTATCATCCCTTTTTTGTTTGCATAATTTTGCACTTCGACTTCTGCTCCATTGTGTTCTGAAATAATCTCTTTCATTCCAGCGTCAATTTCCAATGCTTCAAAAATAGCGACTCGCCCCATGTAACCCTTGTTTGCACAAACTTCGCATCCCTTTCCTTTATATGCATGCAATCCGCTCTTAAGATCAACACCGTATTTATCCAACTCTTCTTTCGGCAGACTTTCAACCTGAGAAAGAATGAAATCCTTAACTGTATCAGGAAGTTCAACCTCTTCCTTGCACTCTTTGCAAATTCTTCGCACAAGGCGTTGAGCACCCACCACTCGCAACGATGAAGCCAAAAGAAAAGCTTCGATACCCATATCAACCAAACGAGGAATCGCACCAATTGAACTATTTGTATGCAAAGTTGAAACAACCAAATGCCCAGTGAGGGCCGCATGAATCGTAAGCTCCGCAGTTTCGCCGTCTCGAATTTCCCCAACCATAATAACATTAGGATCTTGACGCAAAATTGACCTTAGACCACTGGCAAAAGTATAGCCAATTTCAGGATTTATCTGACTTTGATTAATTCCTGATATTGAATATTCAACTGGATCCTCCAGCGTAATGATATTTCTTTCTTCTTTATTCAAAATATCTAAACAAGCATACAATGTTGTTGATTTTCCAGATCCTGTAGGACCAGTCATCAAAATAACTCCGAAAGGTTCCTTAATATTTTTAAGCAATATTTCTTTTCCTTGACCCATGAGGCCCATATTATCAAGATCGATAACCTTATTTCCAGTATCCAGCAAACGAAGAACAACCTTTTCACCATCCACAACCGGCAATGTTGAAACACGAAAATCAACAGCCCTTCCGTTTTCTTTTATCTTAAACCTTCCGTCTTGAGGCTTCCTTTTTTCATCTATTTTTAAATTAGACAAAATTTTTATTCTTGAAACGACAGCGCGTCCAACTTCCTTTGGTATAGAAAGCGAAGCATACAAAATCCCATCAACTCGAAATCTTACGCGGTATTCTTTCCCCCCAAAAGGCTCAATGTGAATATCACTTGCTTTGCCCTCAATGGCATGCCTAATAACAACACTCAACAATTTAGTGACCGGAGCTGACTGTAAACCACTGCTATCTTCTTCCGTTTTTTCCTCCTCGTCATTTTCTGAAATCAACAAATCCCCTTGACCATCACCGGTTTGCAATGACTGCATTGCTTCCTCTATTGCCTTTTCCGCTCCTCCTGAATATTGCTCCACCATCTCCTGAAACATTTCTTCAGAAATCAAAAAAAGATCAAACACGAGGTTCTTTTTTTCGGAGATGAAACGAAGAATGTTTAAGGCATTTATATCCCGAGGATCAACTATACCAATTTTGACAGATGAGCCTTCCCTTTCAAAAGAGACAATCTTATTTTGTCTCGAAATATCAAGAGGGATTATAGTCAAAACTTCAGGAATTATCTTAGGCACATCCTTAAGAAATTGAATTCCTAGTTCGCTCGCCTTTTTTGCAAGAACAAATTCATCACCGCTTGAGCCATCGGCTTGCGTTGAGATATTATTCTGTATTTTTTTTTCTTTCGGCATGAATTCAAGAATTAATTAGCAAGAAATGGATTTGTTTTTCCCTTCTCTTCACCTGTAACCTCAAGCGACTGCGCCTTTTGCGAAATATATTTCTTCAAAACTTCGACAGTTGCATTGCTAACATCGGAAGATTTAATGCTCTGCGCGTCAGTAATGCCAACCTTTGCAACAGGCATATAACCAAAGTCAACGGAAATGTCAGCCAAGAGATTTCCAGAACTCACTGCAACCCCTTCGACTTTTTCTTCTTTTTGTTTTGATATATCAACAGATCTAACTACATTAAAAATAGGCATATGTTGCAAGCCATTGAGAAAAACTTTTATCTTTTCATATTCCCCACTTATTGAAATTTTAACTGGAATTGATTTTTTATCGCTTTTTTGATTAGTCGTTGCAGGAGATGACGCACCTGGTGCCACTTCCCCGATTTGCTTTTCAGCAACTGCAGTAGAATTTAAACTAGTCAATGACGTGTTTGAGCTATTTCCTGAAAGAGAGCTCCCCGTTGCTGAACCTTCAAGGGCAACATCCACCAAAGAAACATTCGCGCTATCAGCAAGATAATTTACACTGCTAACAATGCGCTCCTCTGCTTTGAATTCTGGCAAATAATCCTTGACGATTTTGTCACTTTCATTACTGGAAATTTGATTTCCAATTGAGTCTATAGCGTCTTTTTTTGTTTTGATTTCTTCAAGCTCCTTATTTTTAGCAATTTTTGTTTCATTGATGTCCTTGATCCTTGAAATATCTGGCCAAATATAAGTAATTACAATCACAAGTGAGATTACAACAGTAATTGGAAAGAAAAAAGTTTTTAATCGCATCTTTTTATCACCCCAAACTCCGCTATTGTTGCAAAATTAAGGGTCGATATTTAAAAATTAAGCTTTATTATTTTTTTATCTTCATTTCTACATCAAACTCTACGCTCTCTTCTCCTCTTGAAACCTTGAGGACATTAACATCGCTAAAATAAGTAGTTTTCTTCAAATTAAGTATTTGCTTTGCAACGCTATTAAAATTATTAGACATCATTTTCACAACAACTTTTCCATCAGTATAAGTATATTGAGAAATATAAGAACCCTTAATCATATCCGCCGCCAAATTATTGAGCGTTTGGGATACTTCCATTCTTTCAGCTTTATCATTTTTTATTTCAAGATTACTCGATATTTCAGCCAATCTTTTTTTCGTATCTGAAATTTGCTCAAGCTTCTTAAGCCCAACAAGACTGCTGCTTTCCGCTTCCACTCTCTTTGATAAAGCTTCATTTTTATTCTCAGCGCTTGGAATATAAATTTTAAGACCAACAGCGACAACAACCGTAATAATCAAAATAGAGAGCGAGAAAATAAATCCACTATTTCCAGATTTATTTAAAGCCGTTCCTTCTCCAGAATCCTTATGCTTTTGATACAAATTTATTGTTGTCATTTTTTTAATTTAATTTTTATTGGAATATTTAAAATTCATCAAATAGAGGTTATTTGCGTTTATATTCTTCAATTCCTCGTAAAGCTAGTCCCAAAGAAACTGAGAAAGAGGCTCCAATTTTTTTTATCAAAGGAGCAAGCTCGCTCTTGGTTGCAATTCTTTTCCAGGGATCTCCAACTGTTACAGGCATTTCCAAAGAGCGCGTAAAATATTCCTCCAAGCCCTTCATCTTAGAAGTTCCCCCAGAAAGAAAAATTCCATCAATTCTGATACCTTTGTTTTGCTCTTTATATGCCGCCAATATACGTTTTGATTCAGACGCAATAAGCTCCAAAACAGGAATAACGAGAGCCGTTTCTCGCACATTGAGAAAATCCTTATCCCCTGCTTTAAAAATTTCAGCGCGTTGACGAGAAATACTCATGCTGTCACTAATAGCTGCCGTAATTTCACTTCCACCAACGTCAATATTCCTATTTATTTTTACAATACCTTTTTCCACTAAAATCATATTTGTCGCGCGAGAACCAATGTCTATAATAAAGAAATTTCCACTATCCTCTCCAACCAAAGAACGAACTATCGAAAAAGTTTCCAGCTCAATAGCGCTAACTTCAAGACTCGTGCCTGACACAAGCCTGTCATAATGTTCTATATCTTTCTTTGGAGCAGCAACAAGCAGAACCTTAACCCTTTTTCCCTTGCCAGCATTTGCAGAGGCAGAATTTTCGGTTCCTGTTTGTTCAATCACTTCCCAACTCATCGCTACCTCATCAAGAGA
>AMFJ01019404.1_pt1 | contig 11827 bp, 12 predicted proteins | sample 427208 | NCBI WGS metagenome assembly AMFJ01 (sample SAMN02954298, study PRJNA114691) | groundwater metagenome | biome: aquatic; feature: subsurface aquifer; material: sediment; isolation source: subsurface aquifer sediment | place: USA: Rifle, CO | collected 2008-08
TCCCGCAAATAATTTTTGATAAACCACACCATACGAAATAAAAAGATAAGGAAGGCTCCAAATGAGACCAATGCCTAAGGGGACCATACTGATTACTAGTATGAGAATACTCAGGAGAGTGAATCCTATCAGCCGCAATACATTATGTTGCGTTGCCTTAAAAGAAAGTTTAACCGCATGCCAGGGATTTAATTGTTTTAAGAGAACAATGCCTTTTGATAAATATAAGCGAAACGCTAAATATAATGTCGCAATGCCGCCCAGTAGAGTGAGTATGTTTCCTGCAAGATGCGCAAGAGGATGATCGTTTGATTGATGCAGCATAATTCCAATAAAGACGACAATCATCGCAGGCAAGAGGATTAAATATTCTAAGATAATCAATATCACTAATTTGAGCGCCAAGGATGGAGTAAAGCTATATTTTAGCTGAGTAAAATGGATGGACTTATCACGTCCGCGCTGTAAACCTATGTAGAGTAAGCCGAGATTTAGCAGTGTTTGCACAATGGCTGCGATGAAAGCAATCAGGGCAGTGATGAGGGGAAGCTCCATCGCCATGCTTCCCTTTTGAATGAGATCGAGAATAATCAATGTTAAAATGACAATACCAAATGCAATCCAAAATGTTCCTTTTGCGCCATAGACTTTGTTCCAAGATAATTTGACACTTTCAATGATAGGTAAAGCATACGTAGTTGGCATATTACTTTTCCTTAAGAGTTTCTTGATGTGTACTAGGATAACGTAAAAAGTTGTTCTCTGTATATTCCTTCCTAACGTATACTTAAAATCTAATACCGGATTTGTACGATAGGGAATCTCATGATCCAACAATTAGAGCAGCGTCCTTATACAGCATGGCAGCTGCTGAAGGTCTATTGGAATTCAGATCAGCATTTGAGTGCCTATCTATTTTTGGGTGCTGTATTAGTAATGTCGATGATGTTGGTTGGCATGGATGTGCTTTTTACCGATTGGTACAATTATTTTTATGACGCTTTGCAAGAATACGATGCGAAAAGTGCACTGGATTTAGTGGTGGTTTTTGTTTTTTTAGCAGCGGTCAATATTGTGCTCGCTGTTTATCGCTATTATTTACAAAGTTTTTTAGGATTGCGTTGGCGCCGATGGTTGACCGCACAATTTTTAAAACGTTGGCTTGAAAAAAAGAGTTATTATTACCTCGAAGATTTTGAAGATACCACTGACAACCCAGACCAACGTATTCAAGAAGACATCAATAGCTTGGTGAATATGTCACTGGCTCTGTTAATTGGTATTTTAAGTTCGATTGTCACTATTTTTGCGTTTGTTTATATTCTCTGGCAATTATCCGGCATGATCCATATTTCATTGGGGCGTTTTGGCATCATCCATGTGCCCGGCTATCTTGTTTGGGTCGCGATTATTTATGCATCGATTGGTACATTTTTTACTTTCAAAATTGGCCGTCCACTCGTTATGTTGAATTTCGAGCAGCAAAAACGTGAAGCTAATTTTCGTTTTGCGGCAATTGATTTACGTTCTCATGCAGAGCATGTTGCGTTATATCGCGGAGAACATCATCAACGCACTATTTTGCAGAAAATTTTTAGCGGTGTACTCGACAATTGGTATGCGATTATTTTGCGGCAAAAATTATTGCTTTGGTTCACAGCAGGTTATAATCAAATTTCAGTGATTTTACCGTTGGCTGTTGCGTTACCCAATTATTTTAATAAAGTATTTAAGTTGGGCGGTTTAATCCAAACGCTTGCAGCATTTAACCGTATTCAAGAGGCGCTTTCTTTTCTCATTAATTCATATACCACGATTGCTGAATGGCAAGCCGTCATGCGTCGTTTATTGACTTTTTTAAATCACATGCATGAAGTTGAGCAAGATGCAGTGAGGAAAAATCATTTTCATTATGAAATACTGTCTGAAAATAAAATTATTGCGAAAAATGTTACTATTTTTCTGCCGAAAGGGGAAAAAATATTAGAAAATATTAACGAAGAATTTGTGCACGGCAAACATTATTGGATTAAAGGGAATTCCGGCATTGGTAAAAGTACGTTTGTGCGTGCTATTGCCGGTATTTGGCCGTATGGCTCTGGCAGTATTTCCCTGCCCGATAAAAAAAATATTATGTATATTCCGCAGCGTTCTTATATGCCTTTAGGTACACTCGAAGAAGCATTATTATTTCCCGATCATGTAGTTTCGGTTGATGAAAAAGAATTAATCCGTTTGTTGCACGCGTGTGATTTGCCACATTTGGTGAATGAGCTTCGTCTCGTCACACTTTGGTCAGATCATTTATCGCCAGGTGAATTGCAGCGTATTGCGTTTGTGCGCATCTTGTTGCATAAACCGGATTGGGTATTTTTAGATGAAAGTACTTCAGCGCTTGATTTGTCACGCGAACAACACCTATATGAATTATTAAGAAAGCGATTGCCGCATTGTTCACTGATCAGTGTGGGTCATAGACCCAGTCTAGAAGATTTTCATGATGAAACCATTGATTTAAGTTTATATGCGGTAAAAAGAACATCAGTATTTGTTTGATGGCACGATGAATTTTATGATTTTATGTTATAAAACATGGGGTTTGATGCAGGATCAATCATTGCAACTCGGGTGATTTGTCCTAACTCAGTGATAAATTGTGCTATAATCAGAGACAATTCATCGATATAATCGATGCTCGTTAACAGCAAAAAAGGTAGTACATATGCACGGCTTTTTAGAGTTACCTTGGTGGGGTTATATCGTCGTAACTCTTGTTTTGACGCAAATTACAATTTTGTCCGTCACTCTCTTTTTGCATCGCGCTCAAGCGCACCGTGCAGTTGATCTGCATCCTATCGCATCGCATTTTTTTCGTTTTTGGTTGTGGCTGACAACGGGCATGGTCACTAAAGAATGGACAGCCATTCACCGTAAACATCACGCCAAAGTGGAAACAGAGGACGATCCGCATAGTCCGCAAATTCAAGGTATTTGGAAAGTCTTGTTTGAAGGCACAGAACTCTATCGTAAAGAAAGTCGTGATCAAACCACATTAGAACGTTACGGCGAAGGTACGCCCGATGATTGGATGGAGCGCCATTTTTATCGTCATAGCAAATATGGTATTACGTTGATGTTTTTGCTCGATGTCTTTTTATTTGGCGCGATTGGAATTACCATTTGGGCGTTTCAAATGATTTGGATACCGTTTTTTGCAGCCGGTGTTGTCAATGGCCTTGGACATTATGTCGGTTATCGCAATTTTGAATGCCAAGATGCTTCTCGCAATTTAGTTCCGCTCGGCGTCTTTCTTGGCGGAGAAGAGCTGCACAATAATCACCACACTTATGCAACATCTGCAAAATTCTCAGTAAAATGGTGGGAAATTGATACCGGTTGGTGGACCATTCGCTCATTACAAGTATTTGGCTTAGCTAAACCAAAACGTACTCCGCCTAAAGCAGTTTTGTTACCAGGCAAAAAAACAGTTGATATTGATACGTTAAAAGCAATTTTAACCAATCGTTTTCAAGTGATGGCACAATACAGCAAAAATGTTATTTTACCGGTTTTGCGCGAAGAACGCCGTCGCGCGGGTGAAGCGGGAAGTGCAATGTTGCGACGTGTGCGTACTCTCTTAATTCGAGAAACATCATTAGTTGATTCGTCAGGCCAGCAGTATTTAGCGAAGGCATTAAATCGTTACCGTTCGCTGGATATTGTGTATCAGTATCGATTAAAGCTACAAAATATCTGGGCGAAAAGTACTGCAACCCAAAATGAATTGGTAGAAGCATTACAAGAATGGTGCAGGCAAGCTGAAGCAACGGGCATTAGTGTGCTGCGTGAATTTGTGAAGCAGTTAAAGGCTTACGTTCCTAGTAAAGTGTGATCTCAATTTTTTTCTGTGTTCTCAGGATGGTATTAGATTAAGTAATTCGTTGGCAGATCAAATGGGTTCAACCAAAAAACAAGTTGCTCTTTGCACGTTAGGGACTATATTTGAATGGTATGAATTTACCGTCTTTGCGTCTCTCACACCGATTATTTCTCAGTTATTTTTCCCGCGCAGTAATCACCTCGAAGCCATGATGTCAACGTTTGCGATTTTTGCATCGGGTTATATTATGCGTCCGCTGGGCGCATTTTTCTTTGGGCATGTAGGTGATACTTTAGGCCGCAAATATACTTTGTTGATCACCATTTTTTTTATGGCAGGTGCAACATTGTGTATAGGGCTTATTCCGGTGGGCACTTCTTTTTCAACATTAGCACTAGTGATATGCCGTTTAGCGCAAGGATTTTCAACGAGCGGTGAATATCCCGGCGGACTTGCGTTGCTTTCAGAACAAACGAATCAAACTCGAAAAGGATTGATTACGAGCTTTGGCATTTTTGGTACGGGAGTCGGTTGTTTTTTAGGTGCTTTAGTTTACGCGATCACCTTAAAATATTTGGGATATGAAGCGATGTTGAATGGCGGATGGCGCATTCCCTTTTTGTTGGCGGGGCCGCTAGGAGTACTTAGTTTTCTTTTACGTAAATCAATTTTTGAATCACGCGAATTTAATCACATCAAAGAACAAGGTTTAATTCATCGGATGCCGATTAAATTATTATTGACTCAGCATACAAAAAATTTAGCGGTTATGTTGTGTATCTCGACATTAACTAATACGTTAGTTTACATGAACCTACTTTATTTTAGTAGTTATACAGTCAGCATACATAAATTAAATACCGAAGATGCAATGCGTTTATATTTATGGGTCACGTTTGTTTATTCAATTTCAGTGTTAGGATTCGGTTTTCTATCCGATTATTTTGACAAAAAACGAATGATAATGGTTGGATGTGCATTGATCGTTTGTTTTGCTTATCCATTATTTAAAATGATCCTAGGCAGTCAAGTGGATATGCAGTTTTTTGCGCAAGGATTAATTTCAGTTTTTTTGGGAATGATATTGGGGCCTTTTTCTTCTGTATTAGCCGAAAGTTTTCCAACAGCTGTGCGTTATACAGGAATGAGTATTACGCTTAATATGGCAGCTTCTTTATTTGGGGGAACAGCGCCCATGATTTCTGGTTGGTTGACGCAGTATTTTCATACGCCGCTTGCGCCGGCGTTTTATATTGTTTTGATTGCAATCATTGCATTGGGCGCTATTACTTCGATGATGTTTTCTCCAAGTACCCGAATACTTTCTACTGAGACACTATAGGTTCTATCCCTAAAAATTTTGCCGGCTGCAAAATCAAAAAGACACCACGTGTACCTCTAATTTCTTACCCAATTTGTTAAGTGCTTCTTCAATGCGCGGTAGTTTTGAATTGTAATGTGGATCAAGCAAACGACGAATTTCTTTTTCATTGCAACCTAATTTTCTTGCAAGTGATGTGTTGTTGAGTTTCTTTTCTCTCATGGCAAGATATAAAGCAGTTTTTACCGCAAAAGTAGTCGATAATGTAATATATTTGCAGCGCTTGCGTTGACTAGGCATGGGAATATCGAGTTTTTTTGCCATTCGATGTGCAATTGCCTCTTCTAAACAATCCATGGCTTCATTTAAAGCATCTTCTAGATTTTCGCCTTGAGTAATTGCTTCTGCCAAATCCGGGAATTGTACTAAATAGCCGCCTTCTTTTTGTTTGGTTAGTTTAACAGGATAGCTAAATTGGTCACTCATACACATTTACCTCAATTCATTTTTAGAAATACCAAGCTGCTTTAGCATTGCATTATATGTGCCGCTCTTAAGTTCATCCTTTAAGTTACGAATAATGGTAAAGCAATCTCCATATTCGATCGTGCAATGACTTCCTTTGCCGCGTTCTTCTATGAGCTTAACTTTAATACCTTTTTCTTTGCCTAATTTTTTAAGTTTTCTTAAAAATTCTGATCCTTTCATGAATCCTCATTTACATTATCGGTCAAAAACGTCCGAATCTCAACTGGATTGTTCTTTAAAATTAATGATGTTAGCGGTATTTTTTGAGGGTTTATTGTTTTGCAGAAGAGGGGGGGTAAAATCCCCTCTGCTCTTTTCTGCGTAGCGCAGGATAAGTTTTTTCAAAGGGAAACGCATACAAATTTCTTAAGTCGATATTATTGCTTGATCTGTTACAATTTTTTTTAGATTATAACTTTGTTTCTTCAAACATCACGTGCATGCCTATTTTACCAGTCTCTGTGTTGAAGGCACGTGGATCATAGTATTTTTTCTTAAACTTATCAGCCATGGTACGTTTGTTTTTGCTGGTTGTTCGAAAAGTACCGGTTTTTTTGCCGGCTTTCGTGGTGCCGGTGGATAACATTTTAATTTTATCGCGCATAGTCGCCCCTGTTATTTATCTGCTTTTTCGCGTTCTTTGATGTCTTGCAGAACTTTTTCAATGCCGTATTTATCAATAATACGCATACCTTGGGTGCTGACACGCAGCTTAATATAACGTTTTTCGTTTTCTAACCAGAAACGGTGTTCCTGAAGGTTTGGGTTAAAACGCCGTTTGGTCTTGTTGTTAGCATGGGAAACATTATGCCCTGCTAAAGGGCCTTTTCCCGTGACTTGACAGATTCTAGACATGTTCATCTCCAATAACTCAGGCCGCGATTTATACCAGAAATAGCCAGTTAGCGCAAGTTAAGGCTATGTTTTTTTCTTAGAAAATTATATGATTTGCCATCGAAATGAGTGATGGCTTTCATGAATCAGTTTCTTACAAATAAGCGCATTTTGTTGGGGGTGACAGGCGGTATCGCAGCCTATAAAAGTGCGGATGTAGCACGCCGTCTGCGCGAAGCCGGGGCGGAGGTTCGGGTCGTGATGACAGCGCATGCAAAGGAATTTATTACCCCGCTTACCCTTCAAGCCGTTTCCGGGAACCCTGTCCATACCGATTTATTTGATGTTGCGGCTGAAGCGGCCATGGGACACATTGAACTCGCCCGATGGGCAGATGCCATACTCATTGCGCCGGCCACGGCCGATTTTATCGCCCGTTTGGTTGCAGGCACAGCCAATGATTTATTGACTACACTGTGTTTGGCAAGTAAAGCGCCTTTAGCGATAGCCCCGGCCATGAACCAAGGTATGTGGAAAAACCCCGCCACTGAAGTCAATGTCGAGATGCTTAAAACGAAAGGCATCACTCTATTGGGCCCAGGGGACGGCAGTCAAGCTTGTGGTGATATGGGCCCTGGGCGGATGCTTGAGGCGGTAGAATTGATCGATGGGGTTGCAAAGCTTTTTCAAACGGGCAGTTTAAGCGGCAAACGTGTGCTGATTACTGCAGGCCCTACCCGTGAATTTATTGATCCTGTGCGTTACATCAGTAATGTGAGTTCCGGAAAAATGGGTTATGCCCTGGCGAGTGCTGCTTTGGAAGCGGGTGCTTTAGTCACCCTCATTAGCGGCCCTGTTTCTTTAAGTCAACCAGATCGGGTGAAATACGTAGGGGTCATTCATGCGGAAGAAATGTATCAAGCGGTCATGGCGCATGTGAATGAGTGTGATATTTTTTTGAGTGTTGCAGCGGTTTCTGATTATCGGGTCAATCAGATAGCATCTCAAAAAATGACTAAAACAGAAGAAATTTTTACGCTCACTTTAGAGCGCAATCCTGATATTTTAAAGAGTGTTGCGATGCTGCCCAAACGTCCTTTTGTGATTGGTTTTGCAGCGGAAACAGAACACTTACAAAAAAATGCCCGCGATAAATTAATCAAGAAAAAATTAGATATGATCATTGCTAATTATGTGGGGAACCAACAAGGTTTTGAACAAGATAACAATGCAGTCACAGTCTTGACTCAAGATGAAGAACACGAACTTACGAGTGCACCCAAAACAAAATTAGCGCGGGAATTAATTTCATTAATTGCTAAAAAGGTAAATTTGAAATGGAAGAAATAATAGAATCACATCAATTGCAAGACGCACAAAATTTTCATCAAAAATTAGCGGTACAAGTGAAAATTCTTGATCCGCGTATGGGGCATGAATTCTCTTTACCGAAATATGAAACGAAGGGTGCTGCAGGACTTGATTTACGCGCGTGCCTTGATTCTGCTTTGTTGATTAATCCAGGCGAAACGCATTTAATTCCAACCGGTATTTCAATTTACATAGGGGATCCGTCTTTGGCTGCTGTCATTTTGCCGCGCTCTGGGCTTGGGCATAAGAATGGCATTGTGCTCGGCAATTTAGTGGGATTGATTGATTCTGATTATCAGGGCCCGCTCATGATTTCTTGCTGGAATCGCGGTCAATCTTCCTATAGCATTGCGCCAGGTGATCGACTCGCCCAATTGGTTTTTGTGCCGATTGCGCGTGTTCACTTTGATCTCGTCACAGAATTTAATGCAACAGACCGCGGTGAAGGCGGTTTTGGGCATTCAGGAAAAAATTAATGACGCAAAAAAATAAGATAATTCATCCCGGTATTTTTCGTGCTTATGATATTCGAGGGATTGTTGGCGAAGAATTAACAGATGAAAGTATCTATGCATTAGGCCAAGCGATTGGCTCAACAGTCATTGAGGCAGGTGAAAAACGTATTGTACTGGGACGCGATGGTCGCTTATCAGGCCCTGTACTTTCCCGTGCGTTAGCAGCCGGTCTTTGTTCGGCTGGGTGTGATGTGATTGATATCGGTATTGTACCAACGCCTTTGCTTTATTATGCAACTCACGTCATGGATACACGCTCAGGCGTCATGTTAACAGGCAGCCACAATCCGTCGAATTATAACGGTTTAAAAATGGTAATTGCTGGTAAGACACTTGCCGAAGAAGGCATTCAAGATTTGTACCAGCGAATTATTCACAATCAATTTTTAGAAGGCCGCGGTGAAATTTGCGAACTGGACATTATTGAGCGTTACATCACGCGGGTGGTGCGTGATGTGCAGATTGCTCGTCCGTTAAAAATAGTCGTTGATGCTGGTAATGGTGTTGCGGGCGCTATTGTTCCGGATCTTTTTCGTCGCATGGGGTGTACCGTGCACGAATTATTTTGTGAAGTGGACGGTCATTTTCCGAATCATCATCCTGATCCAAGCCAGCCCGAAAATTTAAAAGATTTAATTAAAGCGGTAAAAAATACTGAAGCAGATATTGGTTTGGCATTTGATGGGGATGGCGATCGATTGGGTGTTGTGACGAGCCAAGGTGAAATCATTTGGCCTGATCGGCAACTCATGTTATTTGCAAAATCGATTTTAACGCATCACCCGGGCGCTAAAATTATTTATGATGTGAAATGCACGAGTCACTTAGCAAAAGTGATTCACGCTGCAGGCGGTGTACCGATTATGTGGAAGACAGGCCACTCATTGATTAAATCAAAATTAGCAGAAACACAAGCGCTGCTTGCAGGAGAGATGAGCGGGCACATTTTCTTTAAAGACCGTTGGTATGGATTTGATGATGCCATTTATGCAGGCGCACGCTTACTTGAGATTCTTTCTGAAGGGAGTGATGACAGTGATGTGTTATTCAAAAAAATTCCCAATAGTGTGAATACACCCGAATTAAAAATATATGTCGATGAAAATGAAAAGTTTTTACTGATGGATAAATTGGTGAAATCTGCCCATTTTAGTTCAGCTGAAATTGTCACGATTGATGGGCTTAGAGTAAATTTTGCTGATGGATGGGGATTGGTCCGACCCTCTAACACGACACCTTGTTTAGTGCTGCGTTTTGAAGCGGAAACTCAAATCATTTTAGAAAAAATTCAAACCTTATTTCGGGATTATCTTTTGTTATTAAAACCGGATTTAGTGCTGCCTTTTTGAATTTTTAATTTTGAGGCAATCATGAAGGATTACGATGTTATTATTGTGGGCGGCGGCATTGTCGGGATGACAGCCGCATTATTACTTGCAAAAAACACTTCATGTAAAATCGCGTTACTAGATTCAAAAAAAGAATTTTCTGATTGGCAATCTGCTTCTTACGATTATCGAGTGAGTGCTATTTCTCTTGCTTCAAAAAAAATTTTCGAACATCTTCAGGTATGGGATCCCATGCGTGCAAAGCGTATCAGCCCTTACTCACGCATGTATGTATGGGATGAAACAGGGGAAGGCAGACTTTGTTTTGATGGGCGTGAATTAGGAGAGCCTGTTTTGGGTTATATCATCGAAGAAAATGTGATGCGTGCGAGTTTGCTTCAATCTATTTTGAATTCTTCGATTGATTTTTTTCATCCTGTTACGTTAACTTCATGGCGCTCTTCGCTAGATTATCTTGAAGTCACTACGAAAGAAGAGGCTTTATTCAAAACAAAATTATTAATTGGCGCAGATGGCGCGCATTCATGGGTGCGTAAAAACGCGAATATTGAGTTAACAACACGTGATTATCAACAAACTGCAATTGTTGCAACTGTCAAAGCAGAATTACCGCATGAAGCAACCGCCTGGCAGCGATTTTTGTTGACGGGACCTTTAGCATTTTTACCGTTGGAGGATGCTTACACTTCCTCCATTGTGTGGTCAACAGAACATAAGCATGCAGAAGAATTATTAGCGCTTGATGATTTAATGTTTCAAGAGCAATTAAGTTATGCATTGACAGAAAAACTGGGAAGAATTACTGAAGTCAGCAAACGATATCATTTTCCATTAGTGATGCGTCATGCAAAACACTATGTGCAAGAAAGAATAGCGTTAATCGGTGATGCAGCACACACCATTCATCCATTGGCAGGGCAAGGCATGAATTTAGGTTTACTTGATGCAGCCTGTTTGGTGGAAACGATACAATTCTCTCAGAAAAAAAATCGCGATTTTTCAAAATTTTTATCTTTGCGTCCGTATGAACGGGCACGTAAATCTGATAATTTAACCATGCTTGCTGCAATGGATTTATTAAAATATATTTTTGTGAATGAAAGCCGCGCCGTGCATTCTTTACGAAATAAAGCGTTGAATTTTACCCATACGCTCTCACCACTTAAAAAATTTTTCATGAATTATGCCCTTGGGAAGCGCGCTCATTTACCGGCTCTGGTGCGTGAATAGAAAGAAAAGGGTATGGATACAATTAGTTAGGGAGCCATTTAGATTATTTTATAAGCAATATTGCTATTAAGTAAAAATTATTATACGCTTTTTAGACTTTACTTTAATTTTATGGGTAAAGATCTGTTCCTTAAATAACGAGGGCTATACCATGAAAAAATTTGTTTTAGCGTCACTGTTAACTGTTTCGGTTTGTGGTGCATCGGTTACGATGGCTGCACCTTCAATGAAAGACCTAGTTTTAACTTTCACCTGTCCCGCTGTTAACGTGTTAGGAAATTCAGGCACCGAAATTTCAGGTTTTGGTTCTGAAAAAATAGATCAAGACACCTCTTCCGTGTATTTTTCAAGCAAAACAAATGCATATCCCACTCTTCCATCAGGTGTTCCAGCAGATTTAACAAAATCGTATGCCAATTATCAAGCAACTTTTGATGGGGCTTCACAAAAAGTGGTTTGTGATTACGCAGGAAATGCACCGCGTTTCCAGGTATCTTATCAAGTGACCAATGCTAAAAATGCTCATGTGATTTCTTCTACGCAGAATAGCATTACGCTAGGTGTTCCTTTCGGTTCTAATTAAGGTCCCATTATTTTATTCCGCGAAGGTATTTTTTTATCTTCGCGGGATAATATTTTAATAGGATTTTAAATAACTCACCTTACGCAGCTCTTGTCATTGCTGTAAGGGTTACGTCATTCGTTGATGAAATAGCCTGACCTGAAGTTATGTTTTCTGTACTACAGCAAGCTTCGTGCTTTCAGGGCCTACGGCCCTGAAACTAATTTAGCCCAGGGT
>AMFJ01026142.1_pt1 | contig 11824 bp, 11 predicted proteins | sample 427208 | NCBI WGS metagenome assembly AMFJ01 (sample SAMN02954298, study PRJNA114691) | groundwater metagenome | biome: aquatic; feature: subsurface aquifer; material: sediment; isolation source: subsurface aquifer sediment | place: USA: Rifle, CO | collected 2008-08
TTGATCGGTTTTCTAAATTCCGACTTGCGGAATTTAGGATTCACACAATCCCCATAATCGCGGGGTGCATGACCTTGCCCAGTGAGCAGTTGATGGCCTTCTTCATTTCGGGGTACTGCTGACAGGCCTTATCCAAACCAAGATCGGCCAGATATTTGATGTATTTGAAACTCTCATTGTTAAGCGCCAGAGTAGACGTCACCGGAACGCAGCCAGGCATGTTGGCCACGCCGTAATGCAAGACTCCGTGTTTGACCACTGTGGGGTGTTCATGTGTGGTGACTTCGGAGGTCTCGACACAACCACCCTGATCGACCGAAACATCGACGATAACTGAACCACGCTTCATTTTTTTGACCATGTCTTCTGTGATGAGTTTGGGGGCCCTTTCGCCAACAAGCAAAACACCACTGACCACTAGATCGGCCTCGATGGCCAGACGTTCGATTGTTTCGGGCGTGGATAGCATGAGGTGACAAGTGTTGCCATATTTCACTTTGAGCTCATCGAGCTTCTTTTTGGAGATATCGAGAATCGTGGTATTGCCGCCCATTCCAATCGCCACATCGGCCGCGCAACGCCCCACGACACCACCACCCAGAATCAACACATTGGCAGGTTTAACGGTGCGAGTCCCACCCATGAGCACGCCACGACCACCTTGGTCGAACCGAAGGAAATGCGCCCCGTTCTGTGTGGCCAGTTTGCCGGCAATTTCACTCATGGGAATGAGCAAAGGAAGGGAACCGTCTTCGAGTTGCAGGGTTTCAAAACCAAGTGCATGAATCTTGCTGTTCAGAATGGCGCGCATCGTATCTGGAATGGGAGCCAGATGCAGATAACCAAAAAAGATCTGGCCTTCGTGCATCATGTTGATTTCTTCGATGGTCGGTTCCTTGACCTTGACAATCAGGTCTGATCGTTCAATCAGCTCTTTTGTCTTTTCGACAATTTCGGCACCCGCCTCGACATAATCGCGATCCTCAAACCCGGAAAGCACTCCAGCATTCTTCTGGATCAATACAGTGTGTCCACCAGCCTTGAGTTGTTTGACGTTATCGGGGATCAGACAAACACGACCTTCACGGGTTTTGACTTCTTTGAGGCATGCGATAATCATATAAAATCTCTTTCTTTGTTTGTGGTGCCGCCGTCCTTTGAGGCCCCCCAAAATGACAGCGATCCCTTGAATAGCGGGACTATAAGTGCTCCTTTGACCCGCAAGCAAGTGATTTTTTATGATTAAGATCAGCTGATAAAAAACGTTGAATTATCAAGCATAGAATCATAGTAACCGTCCCATGACGGAGAAAACCCCAAACACTGTTTCGGTCTTCAACCCCGCCACCTACCTGACCATCAGCCGTTTTTTTCTGGTGCCCGTTTTCATCTATTTTTTTCTGGTCGCCAAATTTGCCATCGCCCTGGTCATTTTGGTGATTGCCAGCATCACCGACATCACCGATGGTCTGTTAGCCCGTAGATTCAACATGGGGACCAAGATTGGCTCTGTCCTCGATCCCCTGGCCGACAAGTTTTTGATGCTCATCAGCTTTCTGGTCTTGAGCACACAAACCATTCTTCCCTGGCAATTGGCCACCATTGTCATCGGCCGTGACTTTTACATCGTGTTTGGGGTCATGTATCTGTATTTTGTAAAAAAACTCAAAATCCATTTCCAGCCCACAATGCTGTCGAAAAGGACAACCTTCTTCCAGTTCATGTGTCTGGCCTTTTCTTTTCTCAAGGTCTACCTGACAGCCACTCCCCAGGCCCTCACGCAGGTCTATACGATCTATTCTTACAAATGCAATTTGAGGATTCTTGCCTTATCCATGCACGATGTGATGGTCCTCGTGGCGGGTCTGTTTACTGCAGCCACGTTCATTCAATACACGATTATGGGGTTGCAGATCTTGAAGCGCAACGAGAAGCGAGAACCACAGATGATTTGACGAAAGCACGATGGACGACCGTTCGCTGGCGCGAACTTGGACGAAGGACGAAATAAAATTTCTTGATTGTTTCATTGTTTCATTCTTTGTATAGGCCCGCACGTGCACGAACTATCGATCGCCACAAGCATTGTCGAAATCGTTGAAAACAATCTCAAGACCTACCCTACGGGCAAGGCGCGTTCAGTGACGGTACAACTAGGCACACACTGTGGGGTGGAACCAAGCGCGCTGGAATTTTGTTTTCCGATTGCCATCGAGGGAACAAGGGTCCAAGGGGCGCAATTGATTTTGCAAATTCTCCCCCTGACACTGAACTGCTCATCCTGCTTGGCCCAAAATGTGACAGCCTCTGCCCTGCAATGTCCTCACTGTCACTCACCTGAAGTGACAGTGGTCTCAGGCAGAGACATGATTGTGACTTCGATAGATTTGGATGTAAAATAATTTTTTTCTATATGACCACACTAAACATAAAATCCAATGTCCTTTCCAAAAACGACCAAGTGGCGCAAGAAATCAAAAAGATTTTTGCCAAAAACAACATTACGGCACTGAACCTGATTGGCTCACCCGGCAGTGGCAAGACTGCCTTATTGGAAGCCACGTTCAAAAAACTCCGGGGACGCTTGGACTGTGCCGTGATTGAAGGCGATGTCAAAACAGATAACGATAAAAAGCGGATTGAAGCCACGGGAGTCCCCGCTGTCCAAATCGAAACCGAAGGCGGTTGTCATCTCAACGCCGAACAAATTTTGAAGGCACTGGAGGCGTTTCGTCTGGCCGAATACCATTGCATCATCATCGAAAACGTGGGCAATCTTATTTGCCCCACCTCCTATGATCTGGGAGAACGTTACCGCGTGATAGTCATCAGTGTTGGCGAAGGTGTCGATAAACCCCTCAAATACCCCTCGGCCTTCACATCCGCGAACGTCCTGGTCATCACTAAAACCGATTTAAGCCCCTATGTCGATGTGAACGCAGAGGAACTCAAAAAAAATGCCCTGAGCATCAATCCCAAGCTCCAGACCTTTATGACCTCGGCAAAAACGGGAGAAGGCATCGAGGAATTTGTTAGTTTTTTGGTGGCTTCATCTCAATCCTTGTGAAAACAACGATCATCCACATCATCGGCATAGTTCAGGGCGTAGGATTCAGACCCTTTATTTATCGACTCGCGCAGATTTGCCAGCTGAATGGGATTGTTTATAACCACCCAAAGGGCGTGACTGTTGAACTGCAGGGTGATGATCACTGTATTAATAATTTTTTGCAAGCCCTGCCTTTGGAGGCACCGCCATTATCACGTATCGATTCCGTTCAAACTGAAACCGCACAAGACAGACAAATTTATTCTGACTTCACGATAGTGGAGAGTCGCCAGGAAGGCAAACCCTCCACATTGATTTCGCCCGATGTCTGTGTCTGTGACGATTGTCTCAGGGAAATGTTTGATTCTCATGACAGGCGTTACCTGTATCCGTTTATCAATTGCACCCATTGTGGTCCCCGTTACACTATCATCAAACAGTTGCCCTATGACCGACCCGGCACAACCATGAAACCCTTTGCGCTCTGTGGGGACTGTCAAATTGAATACACCAACCCTTTGGACAGACGCTTTCACGCGCAACCCAATGCCTGCTCAGTGTGCGGGCCGCGTCTGAAGCTGTGGGACGCTCAGCAAAAAGAGGTCACCGGTGATCCCGTTGAGAAGGTCATCGCCCTCCTGCAACAGGGAAAGATTGTGGCCATTAAAAGTCTTGGTGGGTTTCATTTGGCCGTAGACGCCACCAATGACGCGGCCGTCCGCAGACTGCGTGAACGCAAAGGACGAGATGAGAAACCCTTTGCTGTCATGATAGGTAACCTGACCAGCGCTCGCCAACTAGCGAATATTTCGCCACAAGCAGAAACTTTGCTACAATCCCGCGAACGCCCCATTGTATTAATTCGTGGATCGTCGTTTTCTCATTCGTGCGATCGTGAGTTCGTGAGTTCGTGTGTTCGTAAGCTATCTGCCAGCATCGCCCCACATCACCACGAGCTGGGTTTGATCCTCCCTCCGACCCCTCTCCACTATCTGATTTTTTTTCACCCCCATTGCGGAGGGGATTTTTTGGCCGACCGTCCTGTGTTCCCTGCGCTGGTGATGACCAGCGGGAACATCAGAGACGAACCCATCATCAAGGATGATGACGAGGCCTTGCCTCGTCTGCGTGACGTTGCTGATGCCATCCTCACGCACGATCGTGTCATTCATGTGCGTTGCGACGATTCTGTTTTGCGCGCCACAGCAACAGGGAGGCAACCCATCCGCCGAGCCCGCGGCTACGCACCATCGCCGATCAACCTCAAAAATAGTTCTCCGCAGATTCTGGCCGTGGGACCAGAGTTAAAAAACACGATTTGTCTGACAGACGAAAACAGGGCCTTTGTTTCTCCACATATTGGTGACCTCGAAAACGTGCCCACTCTGGATTACTTTGCCGAGGCCGTGAATCATTTTCAAACCATCCTCGACCTGCACCCAAATATATTGGCTTACGATTTGCACCCTGAATATCTTTCCACAAAATACGTACACGAACAAAAACGCGTTGATCTCGTCACCGTGGGCGTGCAACATCATTTTGCTCACATCGCGTCAGTGATGGCCGAAAAACAAATTGACGAACCTGTCATTGGTCTGGCTCTTGATGGCACTGGCTACGGGACCGATGGGACAATTTGGGGTGGTGAGGTATTATTGTGTCACACAACTCATTTCAGACGTGCGGCACACCTCAGACCCCTGCCCATGCCAGGCGGCTCTTTGGCCATAAAGGAAAATTGGCGCATGGCCTTTGCTTACCTTCGGTCAGCTTTTGGCGACGCTTGGCAAACTGTGTCCTCGGAGTGTCTCAAACAAATTTCACAAGAAAACCTCTTATTGTTGGACCAGGCCATTACGGCAAATATTAACGCACCGTTCACGTCATCCCTGGGTCGTCTCTTTGACGCGGTGGCCAGTCTTCTGGACATCAAACACCGCAACGCCTTTGAAGGACAGGCCCCCATGATGTTGGAGGCCATGGCGACAAACGGTCATCCCCAGTTCCTTCTGCCATTTGACATTACAGAGCAAAATCATTGGGCCCCTGTCATGCAACCAACAACCTCCTTAAACATTGATGTTATGGGCTCCTTGCCAGAAATCAAAACTCAGATCATTGATTATTCAGCAACGATCAGGACCCTTGTTACAAATTGGCAAAAGGGGGTTGATCGGGCCGAATTGGCTATGGCCTTTCATCAGACCATTGTTCAATCACTCACACAAATCACACAGCATATTTCACAAGCTACCGGAATCACAACCGTTGTACTCTCTGGCGGGTCCTGGCAAAATCAAATTTTAATGCAGAATACCCAGAAGAAAATGCGCGCATTGGGTTATAAAGTTTTGACCAATGAGCTGATTCCGGTTAATGACGGCGGCGTCTCGTTAGGACAGGCCTTTGTGGCCTCATCGCTATTTGGGACCAAAGACTAAAGACCAATGACCAAAGTCGTATGTTGGTTTGTTGGTCATTACCTTTGGTAAATTTTATGTGCCTAGGTGTGCCCATGAAAATCACGCAGATTTTGCCACAACAGCAGGCCTTGGCTCTGGCTGGTGATGTGTCACTCACTGTGGCCACGCCTCTGTTGGAAGACGTAGCCGTTGGCGACTACGTGATTGTGCACGCAGGTTTTGCCATTGAAAAACTCAGTGAAGAGGCCGCAGAGGAAACAAAAAGACTATTGAGGGAATTGGCGGAAAGTAACCTCGTGCGCTCGTGAGTTCGTGAGCTCGTTGATATCAATCCATGCATGAAACAAACACACACCTTATCTCCCAGCATCTCAAAACACGTAAGCTTTCCCGTCCCATTTCGCTCATGGAAGTGTGCGGCACACACACAATGGCCATTCACCGGAGTGGCATAGCGCAAATCCTGCCCGACAAACTGCGTCTGGTTTCTGGACCGGGCTGTCCTGTCTGCGTGACCGCGGTTTCCTATATCGACACCGCCATCGCACTGGCAAAGACCCATGGGGTCACGCTCACGACTTTTGGTGACATGATACGTGTGCCCGGTTCTCAGGAATCCCTCAACGAAATCCGATCGCAAGGTTACCCGATCCAGGTCATTTATTCACCGCTCGATGCCCTCGCGCTGGCACAAAACAACCCCAACAAAAACATCGTATTTTTGGCTGTTGGTTTTGAAACCACCACACCCACGATTGCCGCCACAATCCTCACCGCACACGAACGAGGTGTGACTAACTTTTTTATTTTACCGGCTCACAAGCTGGTCATGCCCGCACTCACGGCCCTCATCTCGGATCCTGAACTCAAAATCGATGGCTTCATCATGCCGGGTCATGTCTCCACTGTGCTGGGCTCCGTGCCCTACGAATTCATTGCGCAACAGCACCGGCGTGCCTGTGTGATCACCGGCTTTGAGGCCACCGACGTGATTTTGGGAATCCACATGCTGATCGACCAGATCGAACAAAATCGACCCTGCGTGGAAATCCAGTACAACCGCGTGGTCAAACCCCAGGGCAATCCCAAGGCACTGGGCATCATGAATGAAGTGTTCGAACCTCAGGACGCCATTTGGCGCGGGTTTGGTGTGATTCCTCAAAGCGGGATGGGGCTCAGAAAGACCTTTGCCCATTTTGACGCGTACACGCGATTTCCTGTTACCGTAGCACCAGAGGTGGAAAACACAGGTTGTCAGTGCGGTGCCGTCCTGCAGGGCAAGATCACCCCGCGGGAATGTCCCCTTTTTGGGCGGGCGTGTGTGCCCGAAAAACCGATTGGTCCGTGCATGATCTCATCAGAGGGCACCTGCGCGGCGTATTACAAATATCGTGAATCGTGAATCGTGAATCGTGAATCGTCAATCGATCCACGACCCACGATCCACGATCCACTTTTTCCAAGTGAACACCATTCAACTCTCCCACGGCAGTGGCGGCAAAAAGATGCTCGAGCTCATCCAGAACGTGATTTTCAAACATCTGTCCTCGCCGGAACTCAGACAACTCGATGACTCTGCTGAACTCAGCATGAAATCTTCCCGCATTGCCTTCACCACCGATTCGTTTGTGGTCAAACCCATTTTTTTTCCGGGCGGCACCATAGGCTCACTCGCGGTGAGTGGCACCGTCAATGATCTCCTGATGAAGGGCGCACAACCCCGCCACCTCTCTCTGGGACTCATCATCGAAGATGGCTTTCCCTTGTCTGACCTCGAAAGAATTTTGGGCGACATTGCCCAAGCCTGCCAAGAAGCCCATGTCAGCATCGCGACGGGTGACACCAAAGTGGTGGGCCGCGGCGAGGCTGACCAGATTTTCATTAACACATCTGGTGTCGGCGAAATCCTGCCCCACGCTCACGTGAGTGGTCATCTGGCTCAAAATGGCGATGTGGTGATTGTATCGGGAACCATTGGTGAGCATGGTGTGGCCGTCATGAGTCAAAGAAACGGCCTCAAACTCACCGGCAAAATCGCGTCAGACGCGGCTCCTTTGACCAACACGGTTCTGCCGCTTTTGGAAAAATGGGGAACCGAACTTCATGTTCTGCGCGACCCCACACGCGGCGGAGTGGCCACCACACTCAACGAAATCGCCTCGGCAAGTCAAGTAACCATCACGTTAAACGAAAATGATCTCCCCGTCAGTGAGCCGGTACAATTTGTTTCGAATCTTTTGGGGTTTGACCCCTTGTATCTCCCCTGCGAGGGCCGTTTTTTGGCTATCGTCCGCCCGGAGCATGCCAAAGACATTGTGAAGCACTTGCACACACTCCCTCACGGCGCTCAGGCCAGAATCATTGGCGAGGTCACACAACAAAAAAACACCAGTGGTGTCATGCTCAATACCCTCACAGGTGGCAAACGCATCCTCGACATGCCCGTAGGCGAACTGTTGCCAAGGATTTGTTAATAAGCCAGCTCGCTGTTTTGGCCTGTTCTGCGAAAACAACTTCGCAAATTAGGCCGTTTTTGCGTAAATTTTATCTTGAATTTGCCAATATCTATGCTATGATGATATCATGAATAAAACACCAAAAGAATATCATCGTGTTAGCACATCCTCGCTATTGCAGTTTATTAATGAAAATGTAACACATAAAAATGTCATGATTGTTTCTGGTGCACGACAGGTTGGCAAAACGACACTAATCAAATCCATTCTAAAAGACAAACCTCACTTATACATCAATCTGGAAGAAAAGCCTTCAGTTGCCGATCAAATAGATCGGTGTGTTGACTTCACAGATTTCGAATCGTTCTTGAAAGAAAGGTGTCAATTTGATTTAGAAACGCAAATTCTCTGCATTGATGAGGCGCAGAAATCGGTCCGATTGGGTAGTTTTGTCGGTTTTATGAAAGAAAACTGGGAGGGGGCCACGGTCATTCTCACAGGATCGCTTATCAATGAACTGCATAATGAAACACCTCGCCGACCCGTGGGACGAGAAACTTTTCTGGATCTGTGGCCCATGACTTTCAGAGAATTTGTGGCGGCCATGGAACAAACCTCTCTCGTCACCGTGTTGGACACGTTTCGTCCTGGTAACACAATCACCCCCATGCAACATACGCGCTTGCTCGAATTATTTGATCAATATCTGTTCGTGGGTGGGCTTCCCGAAATCGTAACACAATTTCGGGAAGGTCTCGATTTTCAAACCCGCCGCCGTGACATTTTCAAAACCTACGAAGACGATTTCGTACGCTACTTTTCGCAAGAAAACATCAATCTGTTCAGACGTGCTATTTCAGCCGTAGCCGATCATGTGGGGTCGCTGAGCAAAGACACACACGTTGTAGAAAACAACAGACCTGGTTACAGAAAAGTCGCTGGAATTTTTTCACGACTAGAAAAATGGAAACTCATCATCAAATGCGAACAGATCGGCATCAGCCCCGAGCACAACGCGAGGGCACCCAAACGTTATCTCTATGATGTGGGCGTTTTGTGCGAATACAGACTTCGCGGACTTGAACAGATCAGTGTCACCCAGATCGACAACCCGTTGTTGCGAATCCCCCTAGGGGGCATTGTCGAAAACGCGCTGGCACTGAGTTTAAGAAATCAGTTCGGAGATGCCCTGTATGGTTTGCAACTTTCACCTGACGCCGAAGTGGATTTTCTAGTCAAACACGATCGTGCCGCTATCCCGATTGAATGCAAAATGTCGCTCAAATTCAAAACCAGCTATTTGTCAGGACTCGCAACCTACCTCAAGAAAACACAATCAAAAAATCCTGCTTTTCTGTTTTATGGCGGCATGCCACTCACTGAACCCACCGCCGGTTGTTTCATCGTTCCATATTATTTTTGCGATTCGGTCAAGAGGTGGTTGTTGTAAAACAAGTCTCAATTTGCTCGCGAGGTGATTCAACGCGGCCGTGAGAGCCATCGTTCCTCCGGCCACAAATGTAAACGACAATTATCCAATGATTTTGTGCCAAAAAGTGCAACTGATCAGCGTGATTTAATCAGAACCTATCCGAAAACCCACCACGAAGTGGTCTTTATTTGTGTGACACGGTGAGCTGTTTTTTGCGCGAACAGGCGAGTACGACGCTGGGCGAGCTTGCGAGCCCAGAGTGACTAAGTGTGTGCGAGCCTAAGCGAGCACAAGTGAACGCGGTAGTCACATAAAATCAAAAAGCGTAGCTTTGTGACGCCATTAAAAAATAGCGAACCGTGGCAGGACCCAAAAAAGTGACTCTCAACGGGTTTTCGAATGATTCTCCAAGAGCCAACGCATGCAGAAAACCGAAACATCACCTACTCAGCCACGTGATATGAAACTCTTCTGGCAAACACTACTCATGACCGTCTTCATCGTTTCGTTCACCATCGTCTGCACCGAAAAAGCCCAAGCCGGAAATCCCCTGTATATGGCCGCCGACAACACACCACTGATTTGGGACACAACTCAAACCATCAAATACAAAGTCGACCCCAAAGGACTGGGCAAGTTGAGTTATTCAGAATCAGTGGCCCTGGTTCAAATAGCCCTGTCCGTTTGGGAAAATGTTGCTGACGTGAATATCAAGTTTGAATACCTTGGGCCCCTCAATGAGGCCCTGAATGCAGACAACTGGGAGAGTGTCGCTTCCAACAACATCTATGCCGAAGCCCAAGACACCACGAATATGACGGCGACCCAGTCACAACAACAACATTATGTCGTCATTGGGTTTGATAACACCGGTGAAATCATGACAGCCAAGGGCTCCGCCAATGCCACAGGTGTCCAGTCCATTACCGGAGTGCTGGGGACATATGAGGATCCCCAATTCATCACGAGCGCGCACGTCTTTATTAATGGACTCTATTACAATGGCACAGATAATGATGCCGTCGATCTGAATCTCGTGGACCTGTTGGCGATCGTGATTCATGAACTCGGGCACACCCTGGGACTCGACCACACCCTGTTTAATTATGACATCTACCAGGACATCCTCTCTGGCTCCATTGACTCCAGCAACGCACGTTTTCTGCCCACCATGTTCCCCCGCTTTGTTCAGTCGACAGGAGAACACATCGTGTCGTTGCATCCCGACGATATCGCCACACTCCAATGGCTCTACGGAGACGGAGCAACCGGCACCATCTCCGGAGAAATCAGCGACGCCGGTGGTTCTCCCGTGGAAACCATGCTGGTGACTGTGCGCAACACCGCATCTCCCCTTTGCGAAGCCTACTCGCAGTCAACGAGCATTTTGTGTTCAGACCTCAACACGTCCCCGTCGGGCGATGGACAAGCCTACTTTAATGCGTCGTACTGTCTTGATGGCTATCAACTGGGAACTTATCAAATCCCCTTGTTGGAAAATGGTTCGTACACCATCGATGTCCAGGAAATCCCAGAACAGTTCTCCAGTTCAATCGCACGCTTTGATTACAGCGTTCGCGAGATCCCCGGTGGGGCCGAATTTTACAACACCCTCGATGAGGCCAATGAGGATACCTTCGCCATAACGCCCGTCAATTTCATGCAATACAACCTCTACAACAAAGACATTGTGCTGGCCTCTACGGTCAGTGGGTATGGCGATGCCGAACGCGTTGGCTATGCCTATTTCGAAACAGATCCCCTTTTTGAAACTACCGAAACAAATGACACCTACTGTCCAGAAACGGGGGACATCACAGAAGACATGATCGCAGAGACCCTCAGTCAGGCCAATTTCGCGATTTCCTCCGATCTTCAAGAGGACACACAGACCCCCATCGGAGGTTGTTCTCTCAGACCCCTGAACAAGACTCATAAGACACAATCTCTCTCGTTCCTCTGCATCACCCTGTTTGCGTTGGTGTGCTTGTCAACGTCCAGGCTCGTAAAATCCCTTTAATCCAAATGCGAATAGTGTTAGAATCGCACCTATGAAAAAATGGTTTTTACTTTTATTTGTCTCCTGTTTTCTCTTGTACAAATACGTGCTCCCCAAAATCGACGCCGAGATTTCTCAGGGGTATTACGAAGACTGGGGACAACCACAGCAGGAGGTCAAAAAGGAAGGGACCTGGGACAAGGCCAAGAAATTCTTTGAAAACCTGTTCACCGACAAAAACAAAAAAGAGAAATTCATCTACAAGTAAAGCAGATAGATAGACAGACTATTTTTTGACAGACTATTTTTTGGACCCCCACTAATCTCGCACCACCCTTTCCCACTTTTTCAGAGGAGGCGGGGTCAGGTCTTGACTAGGGACATGCCTGCCACAGATGGTCAATGAGCCACATACTCACTGCATGTCCCTAGTCAAGACCCCGCTACCCCGCTACCCCGCTA
>AMFJ01007531.1_pt1 | contig 11818 bp, 12 predicted proteins | sample 427208 | NCBI WGS metagenome assembly AMFJ01 (sample SAMN02954298, study PRJNA114691) | groundwater metagenome | biome: aquatic; feature: subsurface aquifer; material: sediment; isolation source: subsurface aquifer sediment | place: USA: Rifle, CO | collected 2008-08
ATCCTAATTAACCTTGTACGGCTTTTTCTATTTTAGAGATAAAATTTCTTATTAACTGTTCTTCTTTTGGGTTATTTGAGTATTTAAGATAGGTATTAAGTGTTTTAACTGAGTTTTTAAAGCTGCCGTATTCTGCATAAGCAATGCCTAATTCGCGATACGCTTCTGCAAAATTCGGATTCATTTCCAATGCAATATTATAATTTTCAATTGTTTTTTGGTAATTTTTATTATCCTGATATACTTTTGCCAGATTAAAGTAGAATATTGCCGCATTATTTTTATCTTTTTTCAAATAATCAACAGCTTTTAAGTATGGTTCCTGGTCTTTGTAGCTTTCAGCAGCTCTTTCATAGGCATTTTGATTTTCTTCTACTTTACTTTGCAGGCTGGTTATTTTGGATTGCAAGTCCAGATAACTTTCGTGCAATTTCATGTTATCGCTAATAAGCTGAGTGTTTTTTTGTGAGTAAGTAAGATAATTTTCTTTAGTTTTGTTTAATTCATTGGTTATGTTTGTTAATTGAGAAGTCAAGCCTTCAACTTGTTGCTGATAATTGACTGCTAAAGCTTTTAATTCGCTGATTTTATCATCTTTGGTGTTTAAAATAGTTGCCTTACTGTTATTTATTTGAGCCAGATTTTCAATTTTCTGCTCATAGGTTGTAACAAGCATCTTAAGCTTGTCTATTTCATTGTCTTTTACATTTAAAGTTGTAATTACCTCTTGATTTGATCGGCTAGATTGAGCTAATTCCTTGATTTGTTGTTCTTTTGTAGTCAAATTGTTTTTTAATTGATAATTTGTTTCCTGTAATTTTTCTATTTCATTTTGAGCACATAAAAGCTGATATTTCATGTCTGAAATCATCTCTTGCACTTCATCTCTGGTATCAATACCAGTTGATTGTACTGACACATATTCTACAGTCGGCTCCTGAAATTTAATGCTTACTTCATTAGACTCATTTTTTGGCATGCCAATAGCCTGAAAATTCATCATTGATAAAACACAAAGTGTACCTGTCAGGTACTTAGCAATGGTCATCCAATTTCCTCCCCTAAATATAATCAATTCTTGTGGTAATTAAATGTAATTCCATATGTTATTTTAAAAACTTGTATTATAATGTAGAAAATCTTCAATAGCAGAAGTTTAAGAAGTCGAAAATACTTATGTATTTTTTACGCTGTCCTTACGGGTAATCAGATAATAAGGAAAATCTGCTTGATTTTTAATTACCTGATTTTCGTAATGCTGATAAAATATTGTTTTTAAAAAATTAGGGGAAATAATGAGGCGTATAATACCACTTGAGCTAGTTGGAAGTGAAAAGCTGGATTTTGACTTATATGATGAAAAGGGTGAAATCATATATAAGAGTGGTGATGAGCTGACACCTAATTTTTTAATGATGTTAAGTTATAAAAAGGTGTATAGGAAAAGTGAGCCCGTTTCTCTGGACTTTGAAACAAAAAATATAGACACGCCTAAGGAAACTATTGAATATAAATCCTTAATTTCGCAAACGGCTACAACTTCTCTTATAAAAAACGCCAGACAGGTTTTAAAAGCTACTTTTAATAAAGATAGACCGGCTATTGCTGTATGTAATGCTACAAGGGATATTATTGTTGAAGAAGTTGGCAGTAATATAGAAAAGATAGAATGTATAAGTCAGCTAAGAATCTTTGACGAATACACTTTCTCCCATACTATTAACGTTTCTTCAATGAGTACAGCACTTGGAATAGTTCTGGGATTTAATGAAACCGATATTAGTGATCTGGCACTCGGTGCGCTTTTACACGATATCGGCAAAATGGAAGTACCGAAAGATATCTTAAATAAGCCTGGAAAGCTTGACCCTGATGAATTTCAATATATGAGAAGTCATTCTCTTCTTGGGTATCAATATATTAAAAAGAAGATGGGCTATGATGACAAAGTTGCACAGGTGGCTCTTGAGCATCAGGAAAGATACGGCGGAGGCGGCTATCCTAATGGTTTAAAAGGGAAAGAGATTTCCTTATTTTCACAGGTAACTGCAATTGCCGATGTATATGATGCGCTTATATCAAACAGGGTTTATAAAAGAGCGATAGCATCTCCAGATGCCATAAAGATAATGTTGTCTGAAGGCAGCGAATCTTTCAATCCGTATATGCTTTATAAATTCATATATATGGCCAATTATAAAGAGGCAGCTAATCTCATTACCGGGGAAAAAGACGGCATTAAGCCAAATTAATCAAGCAATAGTTGATTATAAGAAGCAATTTAATAAAATCTGCTTGAGAATTTAATATCTTTTTTGAAGCTATATGTTGATGGACCAGTTTTTTCTATGAAGTCCATTCTTAAGATTTCACATTTAAATCGGCCATCATCAATTTTTGTGCCTAAAATGACCTCATATAATTTAAGTAGCTGACTAATGGTAAATTCTTCAGGCAAAAGTTTATTTGCAATAGGAGTGTTTTCAAGTTTTTTGCGTAATGTTCGAAGAGTACGATTAAGAATTATATTATGATCAAAAGCAAGATCAGGCAAATCATTTATGCTGAACCATTTTACATCTTTTGCATCACTTTGTGCTTTAATGCTATGCTTTGCTGAATTTATAAGGGCAAAGTGAGCAATACTTATTACTCTGCCTCTAGGGTCTCTATCAGGTTCTCCAAACACATGTAATTGTTGAAGATAAACGTCCTTAACCCCTGTTTCTTCTTCCAGTTCTCTTTTAGCGGCAGTAAGTATATCTTCGTTATAATCAACAAATCCACCCGGAATTGCCCATTGATTCTCAAATGGGGGTGATTTTCTTTCAATTAACAGAACTTTCAGGTTCTCATCTGAAACTGTAAATATAACAATATCAACTGTAACAGCTGGATTTTTATGAATATTTGTCATAATTTTTTTATCACTCGATTCCAAACTTGTATCCCTGAACAATCGGGATTCTTCTTCCACTTCCAAATGCTTTTGTTGTAACTTTCAAACCTAAAGATGCTTGTCTTCTTTTGTACTCGTTATTATTTACCCTTCTAATGACATCATCAACGATATTCTCAGGGTATTTTTTTGCTATTTCGCTGGCTGATTTATTTTCTTCCACAAATTCTTTCAGGATATCATCCAGAATTTCATAAGGGGGCAGAGTATCCTGATCCTTTTGATCCGGGCGCAATTCAGCAGATGGAGGCTTTGTAATTATACTATCCGGGATTATTTCTTTTTCTCTGTTTATGTAATGAGCAAGTCTATATACCATAACCTTTGGAACATCCGATAATACAGCCAATCCTCCTGCCATATCACCATATAAAGTACAGTATCCAACGGATAGTTCTGATTTATTTCCTGTACTGATAAGTAAAGAACCATATCGGTTTGAATATAGCATCAGGATATTGGCTCTGATTCTTGCCTGAAGATTTTCCTCAGCTAGATCCATTAATAAACCCTGATCTTTTTGTATATTATTTGTGAATGAATAGAACATATCAGTAATAGGGATATTTAGACAATCAATTCCCAGATTCTTAGAGAGTTCTATTGAATCTTGCACACTTCCTTCACTGGAATACATGCTTGGCATTGTTATTCCTAATACATTTTCCTTGCCTAGTGCGAAAGTAGCTATTGCAGCAGTGATTGCAGAGTCGATACCACCTGAAAGGCCTAATACAACTTTTTTAAATCCGCTTTTATGGCAGTAATCTCTTAGCCCTGTTTCAAGAGCTTTTAGCAGGCTGCCTTCTTCAGTGTCAGATATTGGATTTATATTACCTGAATTGGTTTGTGTATCATAAATAATTAAATCTTCTTCAAAATCAGCTCCTCTGGCTTTTAATTCTCCATTTTTGTCTATAATATAGCTGACTCCGTCGAATATTAAATCATCGTTGCCGCCGGTCTGATTGACGTAAATAAGAGGAACCTTATGCCTTACAGCAATATTTTGCAGTATTTTAAAACGGTCTTTTTCTTTGTTAAGCCAGTATGGAGAAGCAGACAGATTTATAATAATATCTACGTCCTGAGGTGTTAATCTTTCAATAGGATTAAATCCATATGGCGGCCGCTGCCAGTAATCTTTGTCATTCCATATATCTTCACAGATGGTAATTCCAAGTTTTTTGCCAAGAAAATCAACGGAATTAACTTCTTTACCCGGTTCAAAATATCTGGTCTCGTCAAAAACATCATAAAAAGGCAGTAAGCTTTTGTAGTGTTTAGATATGATTTCGCCTTTATGAATTAATGCAGCAGCATTATAGTATTTTCTTCCGAATGGAGCAGGGTTTATATCGACATAGCCACAAATTACACCTATATCATTAGTAAAAGGCTTGATTTTCTCAAGCTGTAAAAGATTATCCTGCACAAAACTGTCAAAATCCAGCAGATCACGCGGAGGATATCCTGTGATGCTTAATTCTGAAAATATAACAAGTTCAGCGCCTGCATTTTTAGCTTTATCAATGTAGCTAATAATTTTATTTACGTTGCCGGTTAAATCTCCAACCTTTGTGTTAATTTGGGCTAAAGCTATTTTCATTTTTCTTCCAATTTACTATTTATTTCGTTTGTTTTTACCAGTTCTTCACCATGCGTTAATTGATCATCAATTAATTGTACTAAAAAATTTTCATGTAGTAATCCCATAGTCAATTGTTTGACATAGTAGTCTGTTGCTACTTTGAAGATTACAAAGTCCTTTTTATTTAAAGCTTTTATCAGGTTTTTAATATTGGGATGGCTATAAGCATTGATTTGAGGCTTTTAAAAAACAAGTCTGTTAAATTCAAAATAACCACACTTTTGCTTTGCCTAAGTAAAAAAATGTTAATAATATGTGAAAATCCAAAATTTAACGTTTGAAATAGAAATTTCGGGGGTATATATGCAATATATATAGCCTCATTTTTATCCTCCACTCCTTCCTCTGTTGTAGACTTATCCACCTTAACAGGTGGTTTTTTTTTGGTGAAGAATAGGGATTGTGGTTAAATTATTTTAATTTATATATTGCTCTTGATATATTCAATCTGCGTTGGATTAAGTTCATACAGCTTATAAACAGCATTATTAAGTATGTTATCCAGAGCAATAAATTTATCAGAATGATTACTGGCTTTTAATTCCATTAATTTTTCAGCTATCTGTGAAAATACGTTATGTATGGCAGAATAATCCTTAACATTAATAATATCTTCCAGAATATTTTCCATATTTTCATAGTCATTACTAACAATTAAATGTTGAAATTTGTTATTATTGTTCTGCTCAGTAATTATTCCAACATCAAAAACAGGTAAAAATCTGACAAGTTCAGGGAATACATTTAAATCACCTGATAATAGGTTTTTAAAATAAAAATTTATGAGCGTCGAATTAATAATACTCAGGGCATAGCTAAGGTTGATATTGTTGAATCTTGAGCTTTTATAAACAGAGCCGCCTCTTGTATAAGCAATTTTGTCTTCCTTCCATTTATATACCGTCTCATCATCAGACTCAAGAATCTTTACCCCCCTTGAATTGAGGATTTCAGAGGATAGGTTAAGCAGATTTTTCTTATGTATACAGTTAATTATTGAATGATTGGTGTAGAACTTCTCCCTGTCCAGACAGGCAATAAGTCCTTTTTTTGCTGTAACTTCTGCTATTGTGATTTTCTCTGATTCAAATAGCTTCGGAAAAGCAGGACGATGAAGCTTTAAATCCCCATCAATTAGATATAATAAATAATCTTTTGTATATGAAATACCGTATCTGTTGATATTTCCACCTCTTATTAGAGGCTTTAAGTGTTTTTGATATGCCTGAGTGATTAAATTGGTATTATTAAATATAAATTTCTTTGCATTTCCCGGCTGAGCCCCCCAGCTGACATAGCACAATTTATATAAAGGAAAGCTTTTTGACTGAATTTGCTCGATAATTTCCTGTTTATGAGTATTCCAGCCAACTCTAAAAGTGAAATTATGCATATTTAAATATGTATCCTGTTTAATAAAGGCGACTTCTTCTTTATTTAGGGATACTTCAGTAGTTTTAATGTCATTATTTTCATGTTTTCCAATATTAATTGTGATAATTATCGGTAAAACCGTAGCCTCTTTAAACAGGCTCTGGTTATCATAATGGATAATTTCTTTAACAGTATGATTATTCAGGATCAATTCTCTTAGTTTTTTAGCATAGCTCTGGCTCAGGAATTTATCCGGAATGATAAATGCCAGAGTGCCACCCTCTATGAGCATATTTTGAAGTGATTTTTCTACAAATAACAAATAGGCATCAAATCTTCTGTATGCTGAGACATAGTTATTAATATAATACTTTTTTTCAGTTTCTGTAATATTTTGAATGTTCAGGTATGGCGGATTGCCAATTATTAGAGAAAATTTCGATTGATTATTTTTAAATAATCTCTCAGTATCAAGATTATGAGGGTAATTTTCAAGATTATCGATCAGAAAATTCCCGTTAAGTATATTATCAAAATGATCTGCGTGTCCGCTAGCAAGAAATAAAACCAGTCTTGTTATATCACAGGCAAAATCATCTATATCCACACCAAAAATACAGTTTGTCAGAACTAATTTTGCTAAATCTGCAGGGCTGATGCTTTGATTAAGATCCTGTAAAGCTTTATCGTACAGGCTGTAGAATGCCTGCAAAAGTATATTTCCACCACCACAGGAAGGATCCAGTATTTTATAATTTAATAAATCTGTTAAAGATGTTATTTGCGCAAGTTTTGGAGTTAGGCTTGAATTTGTTAACCTGTCAATTAATTCAGGCGGAGTAAAAAAGCTTCCCTGCTTTTTCTTTTCAGAATTGGATTGTACGATTATATATTCATAGTCTTGTTTTGACAGGTTTAATTTCAGTTGAACCCCATCATTATAATGTGGCCCATTATTAATTAACTGATATTGTTGAAGATTTTCATACAAATAGCCAAAGGAGCCAATATTAATATCAAGATGAATCAGGCTTTTTAATATTTTAATCAGGTCTAAAAAATATTTTTCTGTTATTTGAGCTTCAAAACTGGCAAATAGCTTATTTTTTAAGCCCAAATATTTTAGCTGAAAGTCTAAGGTGTTATTAAAAAGGAATATATCATTAACTGAATTGGTGTAGTTAACTTGTTTGATTAATTTATCGGGTAAAATTCTTGATTTTTCAAGATATATTATTGCTAAAAGTTTGTAGATATAGCTCATAGAGGCTTTATATCTGTATTCTAAGTCAGGACATGAATCAACTAAGCTATTAGATATTAATAAAACAGCTTTTAATACAAGATTTGGTAAATTATTTACTAATTTAGTACTCAACTCTGACTTTCTTGTTCACTCAATATCAAGTCCAGATGTCCTGACATTTCGTCTCTTTCAAGATCAGTATAACCTCCAATGTGTTTGCCGTTAATATATATTTGAGGGACGGTGTTTCTGCTTGTTGTTTCAACCAGTTTTGATCTCATATCAGGATCATTGGTCAGATCAATTTCTTCATACTTTATTCCTTTAGTATCAAGAAGTTTTTTGGCTTTTTTGCAATATGGACAGTAATCTGTGGTATATATTTTAGCTTTTGGCATTGTTAAACTCTCCTTATAATTTTATATGATTTTTTATTTTAACTTATATTTTTATGACTGTAATTGAAGTATTGTACAAATTTTTAATGCTTATTGTCCGGGTTGATAATAGCCAAAAGGTTATAAAACTAGTTTACCTGTATAGTTCTTAATACTTAATCTTACTTAAAAATTATGCTGTTTTCTAAACACCAATAGTATGGAAAACTAGTATAAAACTTCTTTATTATATGAGCTGGACCAGAGAATAAATAGGGGGAGCAGTTTATGCAGGACTTTATATTCAAAAATTTCATATTTCCCTTGTTTTATAAGTATAAAAAACAAAACAGAATTAAATATTATCATGAATTGAGAAAAAGAGATTTCTTAACGCATGAAGAGCTGCTGGAAATCCAGACTAAAAGGCTAAAATCTCTTTTAAATCACTGCTATAGTAATATTCCCTATTATAGGGGATTATTTGACAAGCTCGATATGCATCCTGAGGATATAAAAGATTTAAATGATTTCTCTAAAATTCCTGAATTAAGAAAGCAAAACGTAAGGGATGATTATGAGAAACTCATTGATCCAAGATTGCCTAAGAGCCATATATGTTATTCTGCTACAGGCGGGTCTACAGGGATTCCGCTAAAAATTCACAAAAGTTTGGAAGATCAGGAATTTGGTTTTGCATTAAGGTATAGAGCTAATGCCTGGTGTGGATGGGAAGTATGGAATAAATCTCTCTGGGTAGTATCTGATTTAAAGCGTTTGGATGAATTAACTACTCCAAAAAAACGTTTAGGTTTGTTATTAAAAAGAAGACTATTACTTGATACCAAAAATTATACCAAAGAGAACATGTATAATTGGGTTAAGCAAATAAATGCTTATAAACCAAAGCATGTTTATGGTTATTCTACTTTGTTAACAGAGTTTTCTGAATTTTTAGCAGAAAATAATATAACTATAGAGGGGATTAAAGGAGTTTTTTCTACAGCTGAACCTTTAATAGCAAGAGGAACTATGTCCAGAGCATTTAATGCGCCTGTGTACGATCAATATGGTGCTTCAGAAATCCCCTGTATTGCTCATGAATGTAAGAAAGGCAATATGCATATAAATATCGATGAAGTACTGGTTGAATTTATTGATGTAGAAGGATGTGATGAAGTTAAAAGAATAGTATGCACTCCGCTTTATATATATGGCATGCCGTTATTAAGATACGATTTAGGTGATTGTGCCACTCATAACTTTAAGAAGTGTGATTGTGGCCTGCCTTATCCTGTTATGGAGCTAAAAGTAGGGAGATTGAGTGATAATTTCCTGTCGCCTGTAGGAAAACTCGTTCCAACCTGCAATATTGGCTGGCATATTGCTCATGTGACAAAAGATATTAAGCAGTTTCAGATTATTCAGGAGACTGTTTCTGATTTTATAATTAGACTGGTTTCCAGCGAGGAGCTAAAAGAAGAAAATGAGGAAAATCTGAAAACCTTGTTAAAAGGATTGTTAGGGACCTCATATGTAAACATACAATTTGAATACCTTAATGAGATACCTCCCGGTAGTAATGGGAAATATAGGGCCACTATATCTAAAGTGGCTGCAAATTTTAATAAAGTCTCATCTTATGAAGATACGGAAGAAAAAGTCATTAATGATGTGTTTAGATAAGCTTATTGATAGGAAAACTAAAAATGCAGGATTTTTTATTTAAAAACTTTATAATACCGGCTTATTTTAATTATAAAGGGGATAATAGATATAGATATTATTATGATTTAAAAGACAGAGACTTTTTATCTGTTGAAGAGTTAAAAGAGATACAATGGAAGCGCTTAAAGCTGTTAATAGAACATTGTTACAGATATATTCCATACTATACAGACTTATTTAACAGGTTAAATATTACTCCGTCTGATATTACCAGTTATGAAGATTATTCAGAATTAATTCCAGAGCTAACAAAGCAGGGTATTAGAGAGAACTTTGATAATTTAATTGACACAAGATTGCCTAAAAATAAGATATGCACTGATTCAACAAGCGGATCCACCGGCATACCATTGCTATTAGCAAGAAGCCTGGAAGATCAGGAGTTTGGTTTTGCGTTGAGGTATAGATCAAATGAGTGGTGCGGCTGGAATTTCTATGATAAGGCGGTCTGGTTTGTATCAGATACAAGACATATTACAGAGTTAAACAGACTTAAGGGGAAAATCGGGCTCTGGATCAAAAGGCGTCTTTTAATTGATACCAAAAACTGTACAAAAGAGAATATGTATAACTGGGTTGAGCAGATAAAAAGATTTAAGCCCAAGCAGGTATATGGATATTCAAGTTTACTGGCTGAGTTTTCAAGGTTTTTAGTAGAAAACAATATAAAAATAGAAGGAGTAGAAGGAGTCTTTTCTACAGCCGAACCTTTAATAGCAAGAGAAACTATGTCTAAAGCATTTAATGTTCCTGTATACGATCAGTATGGAGCTTCAGAGATGCCTTGCATTGCTCATGAATGTAAAAAAGGCAATATGCATATAAATATTGATGAAGTTCTGGTTGAATTTATTGATGTAGAAGGTAATTCTGAAATCAAAAAGATAGTATGCACGCCGCTTTATATATATGGCATGCCGCTATTGAGGTATGATCTTGGAGATACTGCAATTCCATCTGCAAGGCAATGTGATTGCGGTTTGCCTTATCCAGTTATGGAGCTAAAAGTAGGAAGACTCAGTGATAATATCCTTTCTCCTGTAGGAAAACTTGTATCAGGCATTACTTTTGGCTGGTATCTTACTGATGCAACAAAAGGCATAGCAAGATTTCAGCTTGTTCAGGAGAATATTTCTGATTTTGTAATTAGTATTGAGGGAGATGATCAATTCAGGGAGGAAAATGAAAGACTTATCAGAGAATTGATGCATGAGATGCTTAATACTACAGATATAAGCTTACGATTTGAATATCCTGAGAAGATATTACCTGGTAGTAACGGCAAATACAGGCCAGTTATCTCAAAAGTTGCCAATAACCTTGAGAGAACCAGGGGCTAATTATAATCAGGTTTATCTACTGTTTAGCAGAAAGCCTTAATTTTTCTATTATCGCTTTTATACTTTCTTTCTCTTCAGCGCTTGATAAAAATTTTGCATATTTCTCAAAACTCTCAATGGCTTTATCAAATTCCTGTTTTGCTGTATAGAGAATCCCAAGCTGTCTATAAGATAGAAAGTGAGCCTGATTTAACTCGATGGCCTTTGAGAATCCTTTAATAGCTTCATCTATCTGGTCATTTGCTTCATATGTTACAGCTAAGTGATAATATATATCTGCATTGTCAGGAACCATCTCTTGAACTTTCTCATATTCACTTATTGCACCGTCATAGTTACCCATTTGAAAATAAGCTGTTGCAAGATCATAATGAGCATCAGTGTTATTAGGAGCTTTTTCTATTACTTTTTCAAGCTCATCTATCGCTGCATCAAAGCGAAAATCCCGCATAAGCACTCTGGCATAATGGTATCTTGGGCCAGGGTTATCGGGATTAATTATAATAGCATGCTGAAGTTCTATAAGGGCTTGGGCAATATCTTCGTTTGCTAAATAAATATCAGCAAGGTTCTGATAAATACCCTGCACGTTAGGATCAATCTCAAGAGCTTTTTTATAAGACTCTATAGCCTCATCAGGCTTGCCAAGTTTATAGTATATGGTTCCAAGGTTATTGTATAAATAAGGATTATCAGGATCTTCCTCAATCAACGCTTTAAATTCATTTGCTGCTGAATTGAATTCTTCTTTTTCAAAGTGCTCTAATGCTTTATTTAATCTATCTTCCATAATTTCTCCCCGGTTTGGTCTTATTAGATATTAAAAATGTAACCATAAGATGCATTATTTCATATTAGCTGATTAAGCTCAATTATCAATTTATATTTATCAGCCGTGAATTTGCCATTACTTATTAAATTATTAAAATTATCTTATGAATTTAGCATGATAGAAAAAATCTGGCATAATATTATTAGAGGCAACATTTTAAATCCAGGTCAAGGAAGAAGAGAATATGTATTTAATGCAGAAGTTAAAAGCTCTCGAAAAGCAGATTGTGTTTCTGCGATGGGGAAATTGTGGAGAGTACGGTAAAATAAAATATGTATAATGTCCTGAGAAAATCGGACAGGAAAAAATAA
>AMFJ01002327.1_pt1 | contig 11812 bp, 10 predicted proteins | sample 427208 | NCBI WGS metagenome assembly AMFJ01 (sample SAMN02954298, study PRJNA114691) | groundwater metagenome | biome: aquatic; feature: subsurface aquifer; material: sediment; isolation source: subsurface aquifer sediment | place: USA: Rifle, CO | collected 2008-08
TGGGTTGGGGCGGAGGATTTGGTTTTGGCTGGATTTTTATGCTTTTGTTTTGGGGTCTCATTATTTGGGCGATCATAGTTTTGGCAAGAAATCTTTCCGGCGATAGCACTTGCTGTGGCAGTCGTCGAGATAACAAAGGTAAACGTGAAGATAAAGCTATGGATATTTTAAGAGAGCGTTATGCGACAGGAGAATTATCCAAAGAAGATTTTGAACGAATGCGAAAGGATTTGGAATAAAAATTGGATGAATCCAAAAAACAGGCCTCGATTTGAGCGCCTGTTTTTTGTTAACTAGGTAGCTCATAGATGGCTTTTTTATCCCGATGGAAAGCAAATAGCAAACTTGCTATTTGCTTTCCGACCAGCTATCATAAGATTAATAAAATTTATTGAATATAAATTAGATGAACGAAATAGAAAGATTGTTAATTGAAATGTTAAAAATTCCATCAGTTTCCGGACAAGAAAAAATGATGGGGGATTTTTTGGTGCGTGAGCTCAAAGACTTTAAAGTGGAAAAGCAAATAGCAGAAAAAGACCGCTTTAATGTTATTGCTACTAAAGGAACTCCCCAAACTTACATCGTAGTGCATATGGACACAGTTCCTGGCGTGGTGCCTATTAAAATCACCAGAGATAAAATTTTTGGCCGGGGAGCCATTGATAATAAAGGTAATATTTCCGGAGCAATTATGGCGGCCCGGAAATTAAAAAACATCGGATTAATTTTTACAGTAGGCGAAGAAGATAATTTTATTGGAGCAAAAAAAATAAAGATCAAAAAAGGCAATTTTATTGTAATGGAACCGACTCAACTGCAAGTAGCTTCCAGCCAGCGCGGTTTGATTGCACTAACAATTTTAGCCCAAGGCGTGCAAAAACATTCTTCTTTGGATTTTAAAAAAGAAGATAGTGCGATTTACAATCTGATGAATCTTTTGCAGGAATTATACAAAAAGAATTGGACCGCTTTTAACGCCGTTATAACCAGTGGAGGAGAGGCAGATAATGTGATTGCAGGAGAAGCAACCTCTAAGGTTTTAGTTCGACCAAAAAACAAGGAAGAATTTGAAAAAATCATAGCTTTTATTGCAAAAACAAAGAGAAAAGGAATGAAAATAAAAATTACTGACAAGATAAAACCTTGTGAAAGTGATTTATTTAAAAAAGGAATCTTAGTTCCATTTTTCTCTGAAATGGCCTTTTTCCCCAACAGTTTACTTTTTGGAGTGGGCAATATTTCTATCGCACACACCGTAAATGAATATGTAGAAAGAAAAGAACTGCGTCAGTTAGAAGAAAAACTCATTGAATTAATTAGAGAAGTGGAGAAAGTTTAGAAAAAATTGACTGAAAAGCTTTAATCGTGCTAGGATATTAGGAAATAATTAAACTTATAACAATATGGGTAAGAAAAGGAAACATAAGAAATTGAAAAAAAATAGAAGAGCTTTTGCTGAAAAAATTTTTAATAAAGAAAATATTAAGATTGAAAAAATAAAAAGCGAGAAGAGCTGGGGAGAAGAAATTAATAAGAAGCTTAAAGGATTGGGCTATTTTTTCTCAGACATATCCAAAAAAATAAAAGCTAAACAGGAAAAAATTTGCGATAGGTCAAGGGCTATTTATCGCAAGGTCATTCCAACTTTGAGGAAATGGAATAATATTTTTTGCACAGGGATGGCTTGCCAAACCAATATCAAAAGAGATATGTATATTATTGTGACGGCTATCTTTATTGCCGCAGTCACTCTTATTTTAGCAGGGTATCCTCAGTTGCTTAAATCAAAATCTCCAGAGAAACCGGCAGAAGTGGCGCTTAATGAAGGGGAGTTGGCAGATAAGTTCGAACAAGAAAATATTTTAAATATTTCAACTATTCAAGAAAATATTGATAGCAGTAATTGGAGAGAGTATAAAAGTTTATGGTACGGTTTTAAAATAAAATATCCTCAAGATTGGAAAGCTCCGCTAGCACAACCCTATTCTAGAATTTCTAAGGCTGGATATAGAGTTTCTTTTATCACAAATGAGCAAGAAAATAAAAATTTTATTGGTTTTGATGTAGCCGTATATGATATTGCCAGAGTTAAAGAATTTTTTCAAACAGATGAATTCCCCAAATTAAAAGACGAATCCTTGAAGGATGCAGAAAGCTGTAAAAATATCGAGGGACATATGATCGAGACTGGAGATTATCCAGCTGAAGAAATATATATTCCCCAAGAAGATGAATGCTACAACCCAGTATTATTCTTTACGGTAGTAAAGGGTCAATACATATATGACATTACCCCAAGATTAAAGATTGGCGCAATGATAAATAATGATTTAATGGTGGAAGTGAGCGATAATTTACCAGAGTTTTTTGTAGCAGCTTCCTCTTTCGAAAATATTGACATTGTTAGACCCAGACCTAAGCCAGTAGCTCCAAAAATTACTGCTCCCAAGCCAGCCTCATATAAGATAGTAGGCGGGAGGTTGGTTTGTGAAAAGAAAAATGATAAGCCTGGTAAAAGTGGTAAAGGCAAAGGAAAACATATGGATATGGAATGTTGTCTAGATCCTGATGAATATCCTAATCCAAATTGTTATTATGATCCGGCAAAGTATGGGAAATATTTGAAATAGGTTATAGTTTATAGGTTTTAGTTTTTAGGATGTTGAAATAAAGCAAATGAGCATGAAAACAATAAACATGAACCATATAGCATGGAACACATAACATTAACATAAAACATATTGGCTAATCCGTATGCCATCGCGCTTGTTTCGAGTACAAAACTAGCTCGCAAAGACAGGCCCCATTCGTATATTCGTATTAATTCGTAATTTGTAGAGAGAGCCAAGATTGCTAAGTTTCTTAAAAAATAGTATTATAGATACGATGTATAATGTAAAGATAGAACAATTTGAGGGTCCATTGGATCTCCTTTTAGAGTTAATTAATAAGGAGAAAATGGATATCACCAATATAAGCTTGGCTCAGATAGCTGATCAATATTTGGATTACCTGGAAAAAAAAGAAGATATCAACATTATGAATTTAGCTGATTTTTTGACAGTAGCGGCTAAATTAATATTAATAAAATCAAAAGCCTTACTGCCCTTGTTGGATTTGAGTAGTGAAGAGGAAGAAGAGATTTTTGATTTGGAAAAACAGCTGGAAGAATATCGAAAATTTAAACTAGCCGCCCAGGAAATAGAAAAAATATTCAATAACAAAAAGCAATCATTCTCGCGGGATAATTTTGTCGAATTGGAACCCCAGTTTGCTCCGCCCAAGGGAATCGGTGCCAAAGAATTAGCACTAATTTATGCAGACATTCTAGGACAAATCCCAGTTTTTGAGAAGCTAGAAGAAGAGAAAATGATAAAAGTTATTTCTCTCAAAGAGCGGATTGATAATTTAAAAGAAATGTTGAGCCATAGAACCGAGATGAATTTCAGTGAGCTAATAAAAAAAGGGGGAGATAAAGTGGAGACAATCGTTTCTTTTTTGGCAGTTTTGGAAATGGTAAAGAGAAGAATATTGATAGTGGAACAAGGAGAAATGTTTTACGAAATTAAATTAAGAAGAAAAATCTAGAATTTACGCGTTTGAATATTATTTTGTCTCATACGTTTCTAAAAAATATCATTTTTTCTCGCCTTTCGCTTCGCACGGCAGTTCGAAAAAATAATATTTTTCAGAAACTAATGCTATAGTAGCACAAACGCGTAAGCTATAAAACTTAAAATAAATTTAAAATAATGGAAAAAGAGAAAATAAAATCAATAATTGAAAGCATCTTGTTTGTTCGAGGAGATGAGATAAGTTGTTTGCAATTGTCTAAAATTATTGAGGTCAAAAAAGAAGATATTATTGCCAGCATAGAAGAACTATCCAAACAATACAAGGAAGGCCAAAGCGGTCTGAGCATAGTAAAAAACGGAGACAATATTCAAATGACAACCAATCCTGAAAATGCCCAGGCGGTAGAAAAGACTATCAAAAGGAATCTTCAAGAAGATATGAGCCGGACGGCCTTGGAAGTTTTGGCAATTGTAGCTTATCGGGGGCCAGTTTCTCGCGCAGACATTGAAGCCATCAGGGGAGTTAATTCTAGCTTTACTCTCAGGAATTTACTGATGCGTGGCTTGATCTTAAAAAATACCAACGAAAATGATCAGCGAGGATATCTGTATAGCATTTCTACAGAGTTTATCAAGAATATGGGATTAGGGCAGATAGAGGAACTGCCTGATTATGGAAACCTCTCAAAAGATAAAAGAGTAGAATCAATCATTAATTTAAATGTTGAGAAATAGTTTATTATGTTAAAAAAAATATTTTCAATAAAATTATTAGGAGGGTTATTTATTGCAAGTCTTTTTTTGTGGCCTTTTTATGGAGGAAATCTTTGGAATAGTTCTTTTTTCAAAGATAAGAAAGATGAATTTAACAGCGAAACAGTCCAGATGGTAAAGGGCGAATCAGATTCCAAAGTTTCACCCAATGAAGAGAGTTTGCTTACCAAACACAGCTTTCCTTTAGCTGCTTATGTGCCGGTAAAAAAAACACAAGCTCCAGAGCTGGATGTTTTCCGCGCCCATGCTTCAATTATCTTAGATGCAGATAGCGGAACAATTTTGTATTATAAAAATGGGAAAGATGAGCGACAAATTGCGTCTTTGACAAAAATTATGACAGCTGTTTTGGTGGTGGAAAACATAAAAGATTTAGATAAAGAGGCGATAACTATTGACGAAGAAGCTGTATATGCCGATGGAACAAAAATTGGATGCCCATCCTCAGGCAATTGCATCAGCACTCGGTTGAGAATTGGAGAAACTATTTCTGCCAGATCTTTATTAAAAGCTATGCTCATGAATAGCGCCAATGACTCAGCAATTGCTTTGGGCAAGCATATAGCAGGAACTCAAGAAAAATTTGCCCAAATGATGAACGACAAAGCCAAAGAGTTGGGACTAAAAAACTCGCATTTTTGTACAGCTTCAGGATTGGAAATCGATGGGCGAGAGAATGAATGTTATTCTAGCGCTTATGATATAGCTAGAATTGCGGCTTTTTCGATGAGATATAAGGTAATCTGGGATACTTTTAAAATTCCGGACACTGCTATCTATTCTATGGATGGAAAAATATCTCATGATATAATGAATACAAACAGATTATTAAATGAAATGCCGGAATGCCTGGGTACCAAGACCGGTTTTACGCCCTTGGCAGGAAAATCTTTGATGTTAGCGGCTGAGGATAGCACAAAAAAGCATAAAATAATCGCGGTGGTTTTAAATGATCCATATATGTGGGAAGATGCTAGAGAAATGGCCAACTGGGCTTTTAAGACGCACGTTTGGCAGTAATTTTAAATAAAATATTTTTAAATAATGATAATTTTATCCACGGACACTGTGAGCTGTGAACCGTGAACTAAAAACTAATTTATATGATAAGAATAGTTTTAACTGGCGGTGGAACAGGTGGGCATGTTTTTCCATTGATTGCTGTAGTGGAAAAAATAAGAGAAGAAGACCATAATGCGGAATTTTTGTATTTAGGATCGGGAGGAGAACTGGAAAAGAGAATAATGAATGAAAATTCTATTCCAAGCAAGAGCATTATGAGCGGAAAGATGAGGAGGTATTTTTCCTTTCTTAACTTCCTTGATTTTTTTAAATTACCCGTTGGAATTCTACAATCTTTGTGGCATCTTTTATGGTATATGCCAGATGTAATTTTTTCCAAGGGAGGATATGTTTCTGTGCCAGTAGCTTTTGCAGCTTGGGTATATATGATTCCAATTTTAACTCATGAATCAGATGCGATGCCGGGATTAGCTAATCGTATTATTGGAAAAATGTCTCAAAGAATTGCTATTTCTTATCCCAGCACTAGAAAATATTTTCCTGAAAGTAAAATCCTTTTAACAGGCAATCCTGTAAGAAGCGATATCAACAAAGGAAATAAAAATATTTTTATTGATAAATTTAACCTAACTCAATCACGGCCAATTGTTTTGGTTTTAGGGGGTAGCCAAGGAGCGCAAAATATTAATGTGGCAGTAACTAGCATTATAAATGATTTAATAAAAATCACTCAAGTCATTCATCAGACTGGGGAAAATAATTACAAAGAAACAATTAAGCAAGCTAGAATAATGGGTGTAAAGGAGGGTAGAGACGGCTATCATCCAATTCCTTTTTTAGATTTGGAGGATATGAAAAACGCCTTAAGCGCAGCTGATGTTGTCATCAGTCGGGCGGGAGCTAATTCTATTTCTGAAATAGCTGCCAACGGGAAGCCAGTCATTTTAATCCCGCTTTCCACAGCGGCTAATAATCATCAAGGGATGAATGCTTATTTTCTGACGGAAAGAGGTGGCGCAATTGTCTTGGAAGAATCCAATATTGGCAGAAATATGTTAATTGGAAAAATAGAAAATGTTTTGAGTGATAGTGAATTAAGAGAGAAGTTATCTAAAAACATACAAGAGTTCTATCATGCAGATGCATCTTTAAAAATAGCGCAAGGGGTGCTTGATTTAGCTAGATAATGCAGAGTTATAATTGGGTGCTCAGAGAGTCTAGCTTAAAAGTATGAAAAATAAAAAAATTTATATAATAAGTATTGAGGGGGCGGGCACCTCGGCTTTGGCTGTGATATATAAAAATTTAGGCTATGAAGTTTCTGGATCAGATAATGGTGATCATTTTTATGGTGATATTTTAAAAAGAAATAATATCGAAGTTTTTGATTCATATGATATAGAGAATATTCCCAAGAATGTTTACCTGGCAGTTTATTCTACTTGCGTATCTAAGGACAATCCGGAACTGGCAGAATTAACTCGACAAGGAGTGCCTACTCTAAGCTATCCGGAAGCTTTGGCGGAACTTTTCAATCAGAAAATGGGAATAGCAGTATGCGGGACGCATGGCAAAACCACCACCACCGCTATTTTGGCCACGGTTTTTAAAGAATTAGGATTAAAGCCTAGCGCGCTTGTAGGAAGTAAAGTAAAAGACTGGAAGGGTAATAGTTTGGCAGGAACTGGAGATTATTTTATTATCGAAGCCGATGAATATCAGAATAAATTAAAAAGCTATAATCCTTGGGCGGTTATTCTTACTAGCGCGGATTATGATCATCCAGATTTTTATAAAACTTTTGATGATTATAAGCAGGCTTTTATCGATTTTGTAAAAAAAATACCTAGGCATGGATTTTTGGTTTATTGTAATGATGATAGCGATGTGGTAGAAATTGCCAAGCAAGCCAGTTGCCAAAAAATCAGTTATGGATTTACGGAAGACAGTATGTGTAAAATTGAAAATTTTGAATTTCAGATTAATAATTTTCAGATCAATAACAGCGTCGGCCAATCTTTTGAAATCTTATACAAAGATGATTTGCTAGGTAAATTTAAAATTGCTCTTCCTGGCAAACACAATGCTTTAAACGTTGCAGCTGCAATTGCCCTGTGTCATAAACTTAATTTAAATAGCTTGAGAGTCGCTGACGCCCTGAAGACTTTTGGTGGCACTATCAGGCGTTTTGAATATATTGGAGAGAGTCAAGGAGCGATTTTGATTGACGATTATGCTCACCATCCGCAGGAGATAATAACTACGCTGAAAACAGCGAGAAATATTTTTCCGCAGAAAAATATTATTACTATTTTTCACCCGCACTCTTTCACCCGCACGGAGGCATTATTGACGGAATTTTCTCAAAGCTTTGATAATGTCAATGAGGTTATTGTTTTGGATATTTACGGAAGTGCGCGAGAAACTTCAGGTAATGTGAGCTCGCGCGATTTAGTAAGGCTTATAAATAGACATGACCCTCAAAAAGCGCGATATGTCCCGACTATTGAAGAGGCAATTGAAATTCTTAAGAATAAAATAGGAGCAAATGATTTGATAATTTCCATGGGCGCGGGCGATGTTTGGCGGGTAACGCATGGATTAAAAAATAAATATACCCAATAATTTCAAAACTAAAATTTTTTATATTCCATAGGCAGATATGCCAACACTTATAATATGATTTCTGAAATTATATTATTAGCGAGAGAGACCACTTTAGTTAATTCATCAGGATTAAAATTTTCCAGAACAAATTGCTCTCCGGGAGTTTGACGGGAAGCTCGGCCAGTTTCTTTTTCTACACCGATTTTAATTCTTTTTATATCTTGAGTACCAACGTGATCAACGATGCTTTGCACGCCATTGTGGCCACGAGCACTGGAGTCGGGAGATGTCTTATATTTCCCTACTAAAATATCCAAGTCATCGTTAAGAATAATCAAATCTTGGGGAGTGAGTTTGTAAAAATCAAAAACGGCTCGCACAGATTGTCCGGAGTTATTCATAAAAGTTTGCGGTTTAACTAAAATTAATTTTTCTTGATTGTTGGAAGAAAATAATTTACCCAAAAAACTTTGTTCGGTTTTTTCTTGAGTAATGTTTTTCTCTGAAATTAGGGCATTAAATTTCTTATTAAATTCAAACTCGGGGAACTCAAGTTTTTTTTGAATTTCATCTAAAATTATAAACCCAACATTATGTCGAGTTTGGGTATATTTTTCGCCTGGATTACCAAGGCCAATGATTATTTTCATAGAGTTCACGTTAGCTCCGCCTCCGACCAGTTGGCGGATTAGCGGATTAGCATATTAACATTTTAGCATACAATCATATTAACATGTTAGCATTTTAACATTAAAACAACTTATTTTAGTCTGTCTTTGCGAGGAGGGTAATCCCGACGTGGCAATCCAGTGCTTAATTTAACTTAGGCATACCGTAAATTACTGGACTGCCACGCAATTTGAGAGTACTCAAATTACTCGCAGAGACGAGGGAAATAATTCGACAATTTTATTCATTCCTAAAATCTCAAATTCCCATATTCCTAAATTCTTAATTCATTATCCCCACTTCCTGATCGGCTTCAGATTTCTGCAGATCTTCGGGGGAGTCTTCATCATAGCGGTAAATATCGTTCAGATCTTCGCCTAAAATTATTACTAAATCATAGTTAATGATGTCTTCTTTTATGGCTATTGATAAATAAGAATTGTCAGTGTTTAGAGAGGCTGGTATTTTTTTAATTAATTCGTCCAGAGAAAACGGTTTTCTGCCCAGAGTGAGATCAAAAATAGAAGTATTAGCAGTAGCAGAATAATCACTTTTTAACCTGCCAATCGCGATTGACGGGTTTAATTTTTTAATATTTTCAAAACCCAATTTTTTCTTTAGTAATAATTCTATTTTGGAATAAGTGGCGGAATTACCAGTATTATTAATAAGGGCGATGCTTGGATTTTCATTTTTTATCTCTTCTTTTCGTTTCTCTAATATTTTTAAATCAAAAATATTTTTAGCTAGTTCCTGGATCTCCGTGTAATTTCCCACTCGGGGAACCAAAATAAATGCTTGGGTGTTTTCATAAAAAATATGAGAAACTTTGAGCAGGCTGTCTTCTTTCCAGGCATCTACGACGGCATTATTTATATTTTGAGTGTCTAGATTTTTAGTTAGTTTGATAAGACTATCTATTTCTTCAAGAGTTAGATTTGTTTTGACGTTTTCTCCCAAGGTATCTATCAATTTAGAAACAGCAAAAGGATTAAGAAGTGTTTGAGTGGAAAAAATTTTATTTTTGGCAGCTTGGATGACCTGTTGCTGTCTCTTGGCTCGGCCAAAATCACCCTCGGGATCATTATGACGTTCACGGGCATATTTTAGGGCGGTAGCGCCATCTAATCTGTGAAAGCCTTTTTTAATTTCAAAAGTTTCATAACTATAATTTGGTCCTGGATAAGTCGGATCAAAAATATCTCGTTGGACTTCGACGTGGATGCCGCCAATATCATCGATGAATTTTTCAAAGCCGGAAAAGTTAACAACTAAATAATAATTGATAGAAAGATTAGTTATATTTTCAATAGTTTCTCGAAGAGGGTTGATATCTTGATTATTAGATAAACCATATTTGTAGAGAGAATTAATCTTGGCGCTGTAGCTGGATTCTGGTACAGAGGCATACAAATCTCTAGGCAAAGAAAGGAGGGCGATTTTTTTATTTTTTGTATCAACACTGGCAATCATTATCGTATCGGTCAAATCTCCACCTGGTTTGCCTTGGCCGGCAATTCCCAGAAGAAGAATATTAATTCTTTCGGAGCTTTCTCCTTTTAGAATAGCTCTCTCCGCACTGGTTATCTTGGAAATATCTGATAATGTTTCTAAAATTGGTTTTTTAGCAGCATCCGAGTCGTTATTTATGGAGGTACTTAAAATATTTAATTTATAAACCAAAAATCCGCCCACTACCAAAATTACAATTAAACCTAGTGAAAATATTGCCAAGAAAAAGTTTTTTATTAATTTTACAAGAGAAAATCCGGGTTTGTTTTTTTTAACAAAGAGGTTTTTGGAAATATTTTTTCCGTAAAAATGAGATTTGGCGGTAGAATTTTTTGAGGGTGCATTTTTTTGGTAGTTTGAGGCTGGAGATGTTTTCAGAGCGGTGTGTGTTTGCGGAGAGGGGGTGGGGCTATTTTTTTTTCTTCTTAAACTGTCCATAGAGAAGCAAATTTATTTCATTTTAACTCCGCCAGCTGGCGGATTAGCATATTAGTATCTTAACATATTAGCATGAAACATAGAACACATAGCACGAAACATACAACATTAAACATTAAAGCATAGAACATTCGAAGTCATCAAGTCAAAAGTCATCAGTTATCAAGACTAATATAAAATATATTTTGATGACCGATTGCCGATGATGAATGACCCGTTATTAAAAAATAATTTCATTCTTATATTCCCAACTTCCTAGATTCTCAAATTCTTAAATTCCCAAACAATTCCTAAACAATTCTTACCCTTTTCAAATTTATTTGCTATAATAAAACCATCTAAAAAAAACTTTAATAAAACCCGTCAGTCGCGACTGACAGGTTAAAAATAAAAAAATGATGAATAAAAAAATATCAACCATCGCAGGCAGTTTAATAATCGTAGCTATTGTAGCAGCTCTAGGTTTTTCTTTTCTAGGTTCAAATAAAAAAGAAGAAATCCAAGGTCAAAATAATATTGTTTTGGATAATTCGGACTCGGGAAAGAAAGAAGAAGTAAAACAAGGAGAAGAGAAAGTGATTGGAAATAACTCCGCTGAAAAAAACAATGCCCCGATTGCTGATGGTATATATGAAAACATGCAATATGGTTACAAAATAAACATTCCCGAAAATTTTATTATAAATAAAAATGGTCCCGCCCAAGATCAAGATTCATTGATTCGTATTTTTCCAAAAACAGATAAGCCTTTTATGTTTTCAGTATATGTTAGTAATTCAAAATTTAAAAACATTGATAGTTGGTTAATCGATTATAAACAAAATTTATCTAAAATAAATTCCTATGAAGGAATTGAAATTGATACTCCATCCATTACATCAAAAGAAAGAATTAATATTAATGGAATAACTGCAATAAAAATTGTTTTAAATAATATGCCATTTTCTAATTATTTAATTGTTTTTATAAAAGATAACCTGCTTTATGAATTTTTATACAATGGTTTTTTAACAGATCAGGAAGAATTAGATATCGCCGGAAAACAAGTTAAAAATAAAAATGATTTAACTCAAGAATACAAACTAAAACACAGGCAAGAATTGGATAAAATATTTGATTCTATGATATTTACTAAATAAGAACATTTAAAAAAGGAGTTTCAATAAGATTATTGAAACTCCTTTTTCGTAACCCACAAATCAACTATCTAT
>AMFJ01011374.1_pt1 | contig 11812 bp, 8 predicted proteins | sample 427208 | NCBI WGS metagenome assembly AMFJ01 (sample SAMN02954298, study PRJNA114691) | groundwater metagenome | biome: aquatic; feature: subsurface aquifer; material: sediment; isolation source: subsurface aquifer sediment | place: USA: Rifle, CO | collected 2008-08
GTATTCTGAAAATCCAATACTTCATGCAAATTGCTCCATTCCGGCAAGTGCAGCCCTTCCATTTTTTCCGTGAGCTTCACGCACGTTTCCGCGGCCCACTTCATGGAGTCAGGCTCATAAACCCCACAAGGCACATCGCAATGCGCGGAAGCGGTAGGAATGGAGAACTTTTCCAATATTTTTTTCAATGAAGCAATGGAATTCATACTGTAAAAATTAAAAGGTAGTCGGGGCTTTGGATTATAAACCAATTTCCATCGAATATAAATCCTAACGCACTGACTCCTTCGGAGCCCAAATCTTTAGAAGCGCATCGACAGGACTCCAACGTCAGCCTTGATGCCTATTCCCATAGGGCACGCGTACACTCTTGGATCGTTTGCTTCACCGCCTCAGGAATTTCTCCACGAACCCCGTTGATATACGGCCAATAAGACAATTCCACATTCACAACTGTAAACGGGTAATAGGAAAATTGGTGCACATAGCGCTGGCGAGAACAGGACTCAGTGTTTATCGAGGAGCATCTCCATTCCTCTTTTGTCGTAAAAACAATATGCGTTCGCCCCAAAAAACCCTTATAGGTGGAAATAAAATTTTGTCCCTCGTCATTCTCATATGCTTTGTCGTAAGCACTTAAATCCTTATCCTTCTCGACAAAACGTTCGACGTCATTGGAATAATCTATTTCCTGCCAAATCACCATGGTGGCAAAGCACTCCGGCTCCAGCATAGGAGCGACTCCTTCTTTCGGTTCGCAAGGACGAATCTCAATCGCTTCCCAAGAATTTTGGTTCGAATCGTCGCTATGAATGGTTTCATGCATCACATAATTCTCGGGGAGAACAGACAACAGTTGGGAGGACAAGCGTTCGGCGGATTGGCTTGAAAGCCACAACCAATACAAAATCCCTACAAATAGCAAAAATCCCACTGCAATAGAAATTATTTTCATCCCTCGGAATATTTTTCTCATCGCGCGCCTGGTAAAAGATAAGTCTAAAATGGATTCCAATATAAAGAAGAATTTTGCTTCGCTCACAAAAATGGGTTGACGGATAAACTGATCGTTGGCGATTACGCTCCAATTTGAAACTTTTCGGGGGAATGGATTGTCTGTATAATTAAATCCCTAATTATTTTTTACACTCCATGAATTCCCTGAAATCCCTTTCCGCCTTCACCTCCCTCTTTTTACTCTTAATGCTGCAATCCCCCCTCGCCACGTTTGCCGCATCTTCCACCGGATTTAGCGATGTACAAGAAGATTACCCTTATTATGATGCGATCCTCTACGTTCAATCCGAAGGAATTGTGCAAAGATACCCCGATAACCCGACAATCCGATCAACCGCGCAGAGTTCACCAAAATTTTAATCAATGCCAATTATACGGAAAAAGAAATTGTTTCTTGTTTGGAGGGAACCAAAACCCGAGAAATGCTCTCTCTTTTCAATGATGTGCCGCGCAGCGAATGGTTTTCTCCCTATGTTTGTATGGCGAAAGAGCTTGGAATCATTGGCGGCTATCCCGATGGAAGTTTTAAACCGGCTCGATTCATCAATTTCGCCGAATCCTCTAAAATCATTGACCTGAGTTATGGCATTGAGGTGGATACGACCTTGGAGCCTTGGTATCACGGGTATGTGGACGGATTGGGAAATCGCTCCGCCATCCCCACCACTATTGATGCCTTTGATCAATATTTGACACGCGGGGAAATGGCTCAAATGATTTATCTTCTGGATAATGAGATCACGGATCAACCCTCGGACACGTATCAAACCCTTGAAGTAGAAGGCGAAACGGAGGCGTTGCCGAGTCCGGACTTGGCGGTGACGGATATTTCACTCAAGGACACCGGAGAGGTTCAATTCACCGTTTCCAACGTGGGCAACGAAGACATTCAGTCCGTGAATGGCGACATGGCCGAAGGCGATGTCAAAATCTATTTCGATGACAACTTGGTTTATGTCTCGGTCTTGGGCATGACCGCCTACGACTACGGTACAGAATTTTATCAATCCGGGAGTTCAACGACCTTTGCAAGCGATCAAATCCCCGTCAGTGGAACCGAGGTGAAAGTTTGTATTGAATCTCAAGATATTATTTCAAATGACAGCGATGCCTCCAATGATTGTAAAACAGAAAAATTCAATATAGATTTGGCGCTCACCGAGCTTACTTTGAATGATGAGGGCGTGGTCCAATTCACGGTTTCTAATCTCGGCAATCAAGCCATTCAAACCATTGATGGGGATATGGGCGAAGGCGATGTCAAATTCTATTTCGATGACGAACTGGTCGGGGTCACCGTACTCGGGATGAAAGCCTATGACTATGGAACGGAATTTTATCAACCCGGCGGAGAAACCCTCATCAACAGCGGATTCATTCCAGAAAGTGGTACCATCGTCAAAGTCTGTCTCGAACCTCAGGACATGATTGAGGGTGTCGATGGAACTGCCGATAATGACTGTTTTTCGACCAAATTCAGCATCGATCTGGCCACCACTAAACTATCGTTAAACAGTTCCGGAGAGGTTGAATTCACGGTCTCCAATCTCGGCAATCAAGCCATTCAAACGCTTGATGGCGATATGGCCGAGGGCGATGTCAAATTCTATATCAACGACGAGCTGGTCGCGGTCACGGTCCTGGGCATGAAAGCCTATGATTATGGAACGGAGTTTTATCAATCTGGAGGTGAAACCCTCATCAATAGCGGGGTGGTTCCCGAAAGTAGCGACACCTTTAGAGTGTGCCTGGAACCCGAGGACATGATTGAGGGTGTGGACGCCAATGAGGAGAACAACTGCCTTTCGGTGACATTTTAGGAGCTGTTCATCTAAAGGAGTTTGTACTGGCACAGCTCCTAGTTGATTTTATCAATGAACTCTTGAGGGCTCAGGATAAGTCTGGATTCCATCCATTCTTTGAGCACTAAAATCAATCGCTGCGAGTTCAATTGATTTCCTTCATCCATCAAATCCAAATCCTCAAAAATCTGGCGAGTGGTTTTCTGAGAGGCGTCTGCTGTGAACATTTGCAAAAATTCCATCAACGTATTTTCAATGGAAGGGTCATAATCACTCCAATTGAATTCCATGACGTCACCGGTTTCACGTGCCAAAATTTCAATAAAACTGTCTCGCTCCATTCCATCAAATGGCAAATCGTAATACGCCATAATGGCATTCACACGAGCCATTGATACTTCTTTATGTAAAGCAGCTTCATCGCCCAAAGCGTGTGGCGTATTCTGGATAAACTCTGTCCCATTGATGTTGATTTTGATCCAATCCACTTGCATGGTTTGAAGATCCAGCGCACAAGTGGACTCGTTGAATAAAATTTCAATATCTCCATTGCTATTTTTACCCAAAATTTTAATCTTTTTATCCTGATTTTTATCATCCACCTTTAATTTATCCAGAACCATTTTTTGCTCTGCTTCCGTCACTTGTTTATAACGCTGATTTTCTTGATTTTTTTGGGCTTCTGTCACCGCTTGAGGCACCAATTTATATTTTTGCTGGACCTGAATCAATTCGTGAATCCGATCCTTTGGATTCAACTCGGGATCCCTCAAAATATCATAAAATTCTTGCTGAGCGGCAGGAGTATTACCCAAATTCAAAATGGTGCGCTCCACATCTTGCGCTTCCGCCATCTTCACATTCAACGATTCCTGTTCCTTTGGAGATAGCTTTCCGAACTCTCCAGCCTTAACCTCCTGATTGAGTTGTTCCAAAAATTTCAAGCGGGCACGACTTTCGATTAAAGGAGCCTTGCTCAAGGCAATTATTTTTTTATCCTTTACGGCTGTTTCGATAAAATCTTTCTCCTCGAGCCGACTTAAAATCGCCTTACTCCTTCGATAATCCCGTTCAAAGCTTTGTCGCTGCTCCTCGGACATTTCGAGTTTTTTCAACTCGATATCGTCCGCACCGTCCATTTCGGGGACTGCAAAAAGTACCTTCAAGCGTTCATGGGGCTTTAATGATTTCAAGTGCACATACTGAGCCTCATCAAGGGAAGTATGGGTTACCGATTCAATTTTTTTGAACTCTTCCAACGTTTCGGCATGCTTTAAAACATGCGCGGCGTCCATCCACCGTTTGGCCATCACGCGCTCTTGCATTTTTTCCACGTACTCGGGACTAGGCTGTCTATCGCCATTTTCCAATGCGTTAACATCCCCTTCTTCCCTTTCCGGAGGGAGTTCGAGTTTTTTCCCTGTTTCAAATGGATTTGTCATATCTATTCATTTTAAACTAATTTGCATAAATTGTAAATTTAATTTATAATAATATAATTTCAACAACTAATCCCTAAAAATACAATAATGACTGAGAAACTACATCCTTCCTCGGAAGCGCAAAAAAAACCCGAGAAACCTCATAGTCAACCTGCGCAGGCCTCGTTTGAGCAAAAGGACCGTCGTGCTCAAACCCAACGCTTGCGCAACTCCATCCTAGAACGATTTGATCAAAAATTTTCGAAATCGGCCAATGAATCCGATCTTTTACTGATCGAATTGTTGAATCGCGCGCAAAAGCCCGAAACCTTAAACTCCATTCATTCTCGTTTGGAGGATTTTTTTAAGAGTAGTGATAATAATGAAGATTTTGTAATGGATTTGGCCGAAGCGATTGAAAATAGGGAGCCTGGCGCATTGTCACGAATCAAATCCATGCCTTCGGACTATACCGATTTTACTCAGGAGACGATTGTGCGTTATCGTAACGCTCGCGAAGAGGCTGAGAAAGCGATGAAGCACCTCGTTGCCATTGATACCCTTAACCCTGCTATTCGCAAAGAAGTGTTGTGTTCCTTTACGGAATTGATGGCCCGTGGATTTAGAAATCCCGAATTGAAAACCGGAGGCGATATTCCCGGAGGACGAATGGGTATGTTTTATGTTCTAAGCTCACCTAAAGGTGAAAAACGGTATGTCTGGCGTTCAGACGGACAAGTTCACCTCAATTTGCCTCCGGCTCTAAAAAGAACCCCCGCTCCTGCTTATGATGAAATTGATCCAGCAATTCGCGATGCCGTCAGCGCTCAACTAGATGGCCTCAGGAAGACTTCCGATGAAGAAGAAACCGAAAATCAAGAAGATGAAAACTCTGAAACAACGAAAGAAATGAATGTTGTTACTCCTGAATTACGCGAAAAAGTCGTTAATATGTCCGACACAGAATTAATGACTTATTATGATACTAAATTTTCTGAGTTGGGAGAGATGGCGGCAAAAGGCAGCATTACTCCTGATATTTTAGTTGAAGGTAAGATGGCAAACAATTTAGACCAAGCGAATCGAATTTTAAACAATCAAATCACCGATCCGGAAGAAGCTCGCGAAATTCTCTTGGACGTAATGGACAATAATTTCTAGAGAGCCCTAGCACCTCTCGATGCCCTAGTTCGCGAATCGAAAGTGCATCACATCCCCATCTTTGACGAGGTATTCCTTTCCTTCCAGTCGCATGTGGCCTTTCTCTTTGGCGCCGTGCTCTCCGCCGTGTTCCACAAATTTTTCAAATGGAATCACTTCGGCCCGGATGAACCCTTTTTCAAAATCGGTATGAATCACTCCGGCAGCTTGAGGGGCAGAGGCTCCCTTTTTCACCGTCCACGCCCGAACTTCTTTTACTCCGGCGGTGAAGTAAGTTTGAAGACCAAGAATGTCGTAGGCGTGTCGAATTAAAGAGTGCATTCCAGGCTCTTTCAACCCAATGTCCGCTAAAAACTCTTTCGCTTCCTCTTCCGACAATTGACCCAATTCCTGTTCAATCTTAGCGGAAATCGGAATGATTTTATGTTGCGCATGAATTCCCAACTGATCCCGCACCATCGCTTCATCAAACTGAGTGATTTCGTCTTCATGCACATTCACAATGAACATCATGGGCTTGGAGGTAAGCAACTGAAACTGTTTCAATAGTTCGCGCTCTTCGTCCGTCCAGTCCAATTGGCTGGCCAATTTCCCTTGATTCATCTCTTCCATGAGTTTTTGCCCCATGCCGAGCAACTGCTGAGACTCTTTGTTTCCGCCACGACTCTCTTTGTCCCATTTGGGAAGCCGTTTTTCGATGCTTTGCAAGTCGGCCAAAATCAGTTCGGACTCAATCACTTCGCGATCCCGTTTGGGATCCAGTCCCCCATGCACATGGGTCACATTGGAATCTTTAAACACACGGACGACCTGGGCGATGGCGTCACATTCTCGAATCGTGGCCAAAAATTGATTCCCCAGGCCTTCTCCCTTTGAAGCCCCGGCCACTAATCCGGCAATATCCACAAACTCGACGATTGCGGGGACGGTACGCTCCGGCTTCACAATTTCCGACAGTTGATCCATTCGCGGGTCCGGGACCTCAACGACTCCCACATTTGGATCAATGGTGCAAAAAGGATAATTCCCCACCATGGCCCCCGCCGATTTGGTAAGCGCGTTGAAGAGGGTTGATTTCCCAACATTAGGCAGTCCCACAATTCCAATTTGCAAAGCCATAAAAAGAGACTAATGAATAGCAAGAACGCAACGAGGATACCATAAAATGGTGCGAGGGGAACAGCATCATTATGCTAAGGTGTTCCCCGTATTCTCTAGGATAAATTACTTTGATATTTATATAAATCGTGGAATAAAGGCCAAGCCATAGCGCTTGATTTCCTGCTGAATGGCATTTTCAGTTTTCCCTGAATTCAAATAGTACACTAATCTTTCCACCAAGGGTTTGAACTCTTCTTGGACTAAATGTTCATCGTTTAGGCTGTAAATCCTCTTTAGCACATTGATACCAAATTGAATTTTTACGGGAGCCAACTCGCGAACGCGGGCTCCTTGAGGAAAATCAAAATCTCGAACGGAAATCTTAAAATCGGGAGAGGCCACCTGAGAGAAAACAAGTTCACTCAATACATGCGCCACAATTTCTTCTTCCACAATTGACTGCATCATCTTTTCTGAATCAAGATATCCTCGAGTGCTCGACATTTTTTCAACTTCGCCTAAGGTTGCTTCATACGATAGCGACGCATAATCTCGATCAGACATTATATGAAAGCACTCATCAATCAATGCTTTCAGTACCTGACTTTCTGTGGATGAACTTTTTTGAAAGGCATGGGTTTGGAGCGCATTCAAATCAAAATACGTCGATCGAGTTTGTTTGACGGTTATGGCCCCGTTTGCGCCGGTCATCATTTCTTGAACAAACAGGGGAACATTGGCATCCCCTTCCTCGAAACGGATGAACGAATATCCCTTTTTTAAAACGGCATCTAAAGCAGCCCTAAAATACACATTATTTTCAGCCAATTTTGCAAGGGTCTGGTGGATTTCCTTGTTGAAATCTCCTTCTTTCAACTGCCTCAACTCAGGATTTATGCCATCCACGATCTTGCGTAAACTGCGAAGCTCTGAACTAAATCGGTGATGAATCGTAGGGCGTGAAATCATGGCCGGTTGACCTATATTTTCGAGAATAAAAACGATAGGGCTCGTGGTGGAATCGGGTTGATGCGACTGAATGCTCGCCAAATGAGCTTCCATTTTCCTGATTTTCTGAGCATTTTTCTGGTAGACTTCAAACAATTCAGGACTTTTTTCAATGCCATAGAAGCCACGTTCCAAACTATCCGCAGCTTTATAAGTAAATTCTCCTTTAGCTTCACCGAATAAGTTTTCCGCCATGATGATCTCATACGCAAAATCAATGAGTTTCTGAGTGGATGATGGCGTTTTAACACCTGACAAATATCCCAACGACTGTTCCAGCATGTATTTATCAGACCAGTCCCTGTCACGAAGATAGGCTTGACCTTTCGCTTCCAATTCCTGGAAATACCGCCACCTTGTTTCGATGGCAAGCGAAAGCAATTCGCTTTGACGTTCTTTGGACATCCCGACGTCCTTAAAAATTCGGTACAAATAACTATGATCCCCTCGCTTCTTTCCTTGTAAGGAATACAGGGTCGCCACCCCGTTGCGAGCAAATTCGTAATAGTCATCCACAGTCATTTTATCAATATCGGCGTCAAACAAAGTATTGATTTCATCGGCTTCATATCGACTCCAAAGCATCAAAGGACGCTCCTCCAAGGGCATGGAGACCGCAATTCGATTGAGCTGCGCTCTTTCTTTAACGGTCACTTCGAGCTTAATCAGTCGGGCCAAACACTCCCGTACTGCGGAATAGTTGTTGAGGGACAATGCATGAGTCACTGCTTCAATCCCCTCTGTGACTTTTTGCCTCAATTCCCGATATCGCTGCTCACGGGCTGCGCTGGGCTTAAGTAAATAGGTGGATCGACACCAGGGAGCCCCCAAAACTTTTACCCCCATCTTTTCTTTTTTGCGTTGCAACTCTTGAAGGGACGAGGCGACTTGATCACGATTCTCCGGAAGGGTGAGGCTTAGTGCGTGCTGAGTCACTTTGATTTCTTGATCGATTTTTCGATGAGCGGGCCAGAGTGAAGACTCTTTTCTCTCAATTTCCCCATAATAATTTTGAACATGAGGGTTTTCCATAATGCGATTGTATTCCGGTTTTTCAACTCCATGCTTTCTGACATTGGTCTTTATGCGTACCACATCTCCGATTTCAGGAACCTTTCCTCTTATATTTTCAAGGTTGGAACTTTGTTCCAGCTTTACCCTCGGATCAATTTGCACAAAGAGGTGTCTCCCATCTTCTGTTCTTACGGTAATGATGGCCATTTTTGCACGTGGTTCTTTTTCATTGTCCGCTTTAAAGGACCAATGTTCAATTATTCTAAAATCCACCATTTCTCCTTCAATGATCACGGAATCCCCGAATTCTAAACTTTCGATGGATTCCGGATTAACGGGCAAATTGAAGACAAGATTCAACGCTTTTGCCGGGTATTCGAACATATTGGAAACTTTGTATTTTGCAGGTCCGGTGACTTCAACCACTCCCTCAAATTCCATGCCTTTATATTGCTGACAAAGGGCGTACTCTTCGGGAGAAACATCCACCACAAAAGTATCCGCCACCCTAGTGTCAATTTTTTCCACCATCAACCCGATTCGCCTATCGTCAATGGTTGCGTCTTCACGATAAACATCCACTATGATAAATGGGGCAGCCACTTTTTCACCGTTATCGAAATAATTTTCTTTTCCCTCTTTTTGACGATTAAATTTTTCAAGAAAATGCACGGCACCATACCGCTGCTTCATTGCCTCTAAGCTCGCGTTACTTTTCTCAATCCCCTGTTTCCTCCTTCGAAAAAGCACTTCCAAAATACTTGTTCGCATCCCTTCTTGTAGTGTCTGAGCTTCCCCTGGCAGGGGGATGAGTTGCAGAAGGTCGTCCTTGTTCTCCATTCGATCAGACATTCGGGCTGTGTTATAAGTTTTAAATATAACATATAATTAACTAAAGTCAATAAAATCGCCCCAACCCTTAAATCTACTCCCTCTAAGCTTTAAAAGCCTAGTCTATGCAAAGGAGTTCCCACAAGGCTTCGAGCTCGGCTTTAGTTTTCTGTCCCGGAGCCGTTGCTTGATCGGAATGCAGCGGAGCGTAGTAAAAAACAGAACCTAAAATCGGACACATCACCCGACTCAACGTGGCTTTTTCTCCCATTCCGGTAACAATCAAAGGAATTTTTTGTTGCCGCGCCCAGGTCATGAGACTCAGTAAAATCAAGTTTTGCTCGAAAGTTGAGATGAAAGTCGAAATTTTTACCAAGTCTGCGCCCCGACGGTAACCCTGTCGAACTTTTCTTTTTAATACGGCCAAAGCAGGTGTTTGTTCAAAATCATGATGAGAAAGGATGAGTTTTGTGTCCTTTTTTGAGGTTTTTAATTTTTTTAGGAATTGAGGGGGAGTGTCAAGCGCCACATCGACATAATCGACACCTCGCTCTAGTGATTCTTTTAAAAGCAAGAGGTGTTCTGCGGCACTCCCTTTAAAGTGCCCCCTCTCTTTCGCGGACTTATTCACCACAAGAAAAGGTTTTTTAAGTTTATCTCTCCATGCGAATAGTTTCAGCACATCTAAATCGGCGATGCCATCGAGCCAAATCTCAAGCACTTCCGCATGCGGCCCTTCGCTAAACAAGCGGTTTTTGAGTTCCTTCATTGAGAAAGCTTGGATGGGGAGGACGTGTCGGGAATCCATGACCCCAAAATATCACAATATACCGTACCAAATGAACAACTTAGTGCCGAAAGACCCTATTGACTAAAAACATATTATTGCTTATTGATAAATCCTAACATTAACTTTACCGCATGTTCAATCCTGATTTTTTCGACCATCCTTCTCTTGAAACCTTGGGAGAGGTCGATCTCGAAAGCATGAGACCAAGAGACCGTGGTTTTATGGAAAAAGTATTGACCTTGGCTCAAGTTGATCCGGACATTGTTCGTCGCGTCGTGATCATGCGCCACAAACTGAATACCGGGCTAAAATTAACTAATGCTGAAGCAGAGGAATTACTTGAAGTATTGAATTGCAAAGGATTTTATTTTACAGGATTGAATTTGATCGGATGTACATTTGGTGAACTCCGTATGAAAGGCGCGGTTATTAGAGGCGATCTTGAGATGAATTATTGCACCATCCACGGGGATAATCTTCAAAATGGAATGCTCGTGGAAGGGGATAATGACCAAAATGGCATGACCGTTGGTGGATACAATCTCCAAGAGGGTATGGTTGTTGATGGAGATAATAATCAATACGGCATGACCGTTGGTGCATACAATCTCCAAAAGGAAATGGCCGTTGGTGGAGATAATAATCAATACGGCATGACCGTTGGTGAAGATAATACCCAAGACTATATGATCGTCTGGGGAGCTAATAATCAAAACGGCATGACCTTTGGTGGATACAATCTCCAAAACGGCATGACCGTTGGTGGAGATAATACCCAAGAAGGCATGACCGTCGGTGAAGCTAATACCCAAGACGGCATGACCGTCGGCGGAGATAATTTCCAAGAAGGCATGACCGTTGGTGGAGCTAATTGCCAAGACGGTATGACCGTCGGCGGAGATAATTTCCAAGAAGACATGACCGTTGGTGGAGATAATACCCAAAAAGGCATGACCGTCGGTGAAGCTAATTGCCAAGACGGCATGACCGTTGGCGGAGAGCCCCTATGATTCTCCCTGATTTTCCTCTATTCTACTTTTGACTATGGCACTTCCTCCCACTTATAAGGCCCGCCTTCGAGAAAAATGCCAACTCACTCCGCAAGTGGTGGATTTCTTTTTTGATTTACTCGAACCCAACACGATTGAGTTTAAGGCCGGCCAGTTCGTGCTGGTCAAAACCCGTCATCCCGAGACCGGCGAGCTTTTGAGCCGGGCTTATTCGCTTGCCAACCCCCCGCAGGTTTTTCGTGAGATTGTACTCAATATTGAAATTTTACCTACAGGGAAATTGACTTCCTTGATGAACGGATGGGAACCGGGACGAGAAGTGGAAATGCAGGGCCCGTTTGGTCATTTTACATTCAAATCCCCGGAGGCGGTACCTGTCGTTTTTGTCGCCACCGGTACCGGAATTGCACCCTTTAAATCCATGATTGAGGATCTTTTATCCCAAGGAGACAAACGTCCCATGACGCTTTATTTTGGAATTCGCTCTCAAGCCGGTCTTTTTTATGAAAAAGAGTTGGAAGCGCTGGCCGCTGCGCACCCGAATTTTAGCTATCACTATTGCCTATCCCAACCGCAGGAGGGATGGACCGGCTTTTCGGGACGGGTCACCAAAGCCTTGGAAGAAACACCTCTGGAACCGAATACCCAATTTTATCT
>AMFJ01002008.1_pt1 | contig 11810 bp, 8 predicted proteins | sample 427208 | NCBI WGS metagenome assembly AMFJ01 (sample SAMN02954298, study PRJNA114691) | groundwater metagenome | biome: aquatic; feature: subsurface aquifer; material: sediment; isolation source: subsurface aquifer sediment | place: USA: Rifle, CO | collected 2008-08
TAGTTTGGCTTTGCGACATTATGTCTCCCTCGATTTTTTGGTATAGAAAAAACATACTAACAATAAAAGTTAGTATCAATAGTAAGTAAGAAGAAACAGCTAATCTGGCTAACCATTTCTGTCTATATACATTATTTTCATAAAAGATTGCTGAGCAGCTTGAATATTGCGATGTGAGATAAATTAAAAATTGATCATCAATATATGTATTAACTGCCTGTTCGGTGGCATCTGGAAAATGGCTAATATAATGTTGCCTTAAAGTATTTCTATAATTTTCCATTTCTGAGTTTGAGTTTACAAGCTCGTCAGATTTTAGATTAGTAATACAAAACAAAGCATATATTACAAAAGCTAGTACTAGTGCAGCGGCCACCCAGAGAATGATAACAATACTTAATTGCATACATCCGAGCTTCATCAATTCTTCTTGCATACTGAAATTTGCAGTAATACAAGCAGTGATAAATACTGAAAACAGAGCCATTCTTGTATAAATTTTTTCTTTAAAATCGATATGAAAAAAATAATCTGATCGATACATCTCTAATCTTTTTTCCAGATCCATAGCTTCCCTTTGCCCCCCCCCCATTCAAATTCAATAATCTTAGTTAGTTCATTTTCCTATGTAGATAGAGGAAAACATTTTATTAGTCATGCTAGATCTAACAGATCAAGATATTGTTCAATTTACGCTAGTGTAGTGCCTTCGCTGGATCTTTAATATAAGCATGTGCTGGAACTCTTATTTATAGAAAAACCATCTGTGCTTTAAAAAACGCCTATTTCATGAATATGGCGTTTTTTATGCTTTTTGAATCAAAGATAAACTTTTATGCTTTCCGCATAAAAATACACTTTTGAATGAATAATGATCTACTACACCACAACGAAAACTGATTGTCTTTTAAGCTTAATGCAGTGCATTTCTAACGGCAGTGCAAAGTTTTGGTTCTCTGATTCTGTTAGTTTTTCAAAGTTCCATACTGTCATTCCAAAGTTGATCTTGGAGTATGGTCTCAATCTGGATGAATCTTTACGCAAGCGAAAATCAGATTATGGGGAACCAGTGTGGAGTTTAGTTATCAATTATGATCCGGCAAGGAATGATGTATTCCAGTTCTGGTTATTTACCACAGGCTATAGAGAAGCACGAAGAAGTAAGCTGACGCTAAAAGAAATACTCGCTAAAAATTCCAGCATGGTACAAAAGCAAAAGCTCAACAGTATTTTAACTGTCAAAAAAGAGAAGCTGCTACGCTATGGAGATTATGTACTTGGACAATACATAGAGTTCAGTGATCTTAAGCCTCAATTTTCTAAAACTTACTATCACCCAGAACAGTTTGGAGTGATATTTAATACCAAGACGATCCGAACAAAGACAATTGATAGTAATAAGAATTCAATTTACCGAATTTTTAAACCGTTCGACAATTTTGAATTAAAACGTCTTGCAGGTATTAATAGAAATTTTGGTTTTGCCTTCCTTGAAAATAAACATACTCGCTGGAATCAAACCTCTGTAAGTCAGTTTTTATTAAATCGGTTTGGGATTAAGTTTAATACTAATGTGAGTTATAACGATCGATTAAAAGAACTGACTAGGGTATTACGTGGAGTTCGTAAAAAGCACTTGGAGTTTTTCCAGCGTCATTCTCAGAAGAAAGTCCGCTACACCTGGTATCTATCAAAAGATTTTATGCAGTCGGCTGAAAGGGAGTTAGATAAGAAGATTGATTTAATCTCTACAGGTAAGGCAGATCGATTAAAAGAAGCTACATATCGATTAAGTGCACATGGTAATTTCCATGGTACACGGCACCAAATTGGAAAGTTACAGGCCAAGACCAGATCAAAATTAAATAGTAGGGATCCAAACCATAAGAAGCTAAATCAAATGTATTTCCCTCAAAATCTTCACTATGTACGGTTTACTGCTAAAAAGGCTCAGAATATGAAAGAGTTTGAATTGGTATGTCGAAATGCAGATAAGATTTATTTGAATAAACATAAAAGTTGGCCGGGAGATAAAGCCCGGCGTTTGAAAAATGAATAAAAGTATTTACATACTCTTAAAATAATCTTTTTTATTGCTGGATTATTACTAGCTCATGCATGCCAGAATTGACTAATGACTCTCATATTTTTTAGTTCTTTCTTGGTCGTCCGACCCGACTTTTAAAATTGGTTTTAAGAAATGGGATAACAACATTGGGGTCATATAATTTCTTACCTTCTCCACCTAAATTAAATAGCTCTAGTTTTTCCGAGAGGGTGTGTCTAGAAAGCGGGAAACGCTTTGTTAACCAGGCTAAATCTACAAGATCTGGATATTGTTCTTTTTCTAATGCGATAACTGTGGCACCGTGAATTGAATCTCCAATACATATTCTAGGTGGCATTTCACTTTCCACAGTGATGACATATTTTTGTTTAAACATAATAGCCTCGTCTTTTGCTTATTGAATTTTATGGACATGATCTGCCCAATATTATGTCCGGATGTTTTACCACTAGAAATATTAGGAAATTGGCATTAGTCGATACAGTATAAATTGGGAATATACCCGATATTGGTATCATTCCGAAAACGGTAATATTCCCAATATTGGGGTTTTGAACGATCCCGTTTTTGGGATTTTGAATGTACCCGTTTTTGGGATGCAGAACCTATCAATGAACCTACCAAAGAATCTGTCAGTTTAAGTGAGAAGAAAAGCACAACGTTTCAAGTGCTCATTAGAATGCTTTGAAGTTGGGATTTTGATGGAAGTTAGTAATTTTTGAAAAATATCTAAAAGTGAATCAATCTATAGCTTGATTTTGCATCCAGTTCCTCACTGAGCAATTCTAATAAGAAAAATGACCAAAGGTACATGAGGAATCTAAAGGCGCTAATACAAAAAATTAGAGCGTTTTAGGAATGCTTTTAAAAAGTATGATTTGACCTGCTTGGATACGCCGTATTGATAAACGGAGATTGAAGGATGGCATTGATTACTAGGTGGAGTAGAAGGCTAAAAATATAGTGTTTTGCGGTCTCCCTCGCGCGCGCGCGCGTTTTGTCGATCTTGGTACTCTTACGAAATCTCACTCCACAGAAATTTAAATCCAAATTCACCCATTTTTTGAGGACTTTAAGCGTTCTAAATTGCCATTAATGATTAGAAATTGGATGAATAGATATGAGTGAAATTATCTCACCAGGGGATACAGATTTCTTAGCTTACGTAATGGGTGGTGCTTACAAGCAATCTTATGTAGGCGCTGCCATTAGCTTGCAGAATGAACTAGAGCAAAAGATTGAATCTGGAGACCTTGAAAAGGCAGAAACAGGGTTAGTTCATCATTTTGGCAACAAGGTTTATGTAAGGGAATTTAAGGCCAAAGCAGGGACTTTAGTTGTAAGCAAAATGCATCGTACTGAACACTTCATTCTATTTTTAACTGGTAGCTTAAGTGTACTAACTGAAAACGGCGTAGAGCACATTCAAGCACCATGTATTCAGCGAACCATGCCAGGAACAAAGCGAGTAGCTTACTTCCATGAAGATTCCACCTGCATGACGATCCACGCGACTGAAAGCACAGATTTAGAAGAAATCGAAAAAGAAGTGATTGTCCCACATGGTGAGGAAGAAAAGTTCTTAATTTCTATAGGTCACAATATTCAGGAGTTTATCTCATGAGTTGGGCAGCAGTAGCAGCAGTAGCAGCAGTGGCAGGTACCGCACTTACAGGGTATTCAAGTTATCAAAGTAACAAGCATGCATCAGAGCAGGCTGAAGCGGACGGGAAAGCACAGCTTGCACGTGGTCGACTTGAAGCAGAGCGCATCCGCAAGGAAAAGGAAAAAGCACAGTCACGTGCACGTGCAGCAGCTGCGGAAAACGGGCTTGATGTGCACGAAGGTACCGCCGTAGTAATCAACGACCAGATTGAACTTGATGGTAACTATGATGCAAATATGGCCGAGATCACCGGTTATAACAATTCTCAGCGGTTACAGGCGGAAGCCAGTGTGTATGGGCGTAACGCGATGATGGCAGGAATTACGACACCAATTAACATGGTTGCTGCAGGTGCGAATGGGGTCGTCGATGTTAGAAAAGCAAAAGCTACTGCACAACAGCAAGCTGCAATTACGAGTGCAGCATCATCAAATACTACTGGTGGCTGGAAGTGATTAAGCTAAAAGTTAAGACGTAGGAATCCAATTCAGTGGCCTGAATAAGTCCATTTATACCAGGCCACTAAGTGATCTTATTTATCTAAATGTATTAAACGTAATAGGCGGAAGTATGGGGATTTATATTGAGCTTAATAATTTTGAAGTGCCCAAAAATCTTCTGTTTCTCAAAGCAGAAGTTAAGTACGGCGCACCTAATTATAAAAAGATGATTGATGAGCTAAAAAAATATCATGAAATGACTAACGAAAAGATTGCGTATCTATTACCAATCTCCGGTCCTAGTAGTGTGGCTGAATGGATGCGTAACGGTACTCCCAACTATGAAGCAGGAGAAGCATTTATTGAGCTTTGGAAAGCGCTCACTGATAAAACAAACCAAGATATCCCAAGGGTTAATAACTGGAGCATATAAGCATGCAACGACCAACAGTTCCGGCTTTTAAGCCTTTAGACTGTGATGATATGGAAAGATCAATCCAGCTATGTAATGGGATTGAATACTTGATTGATGAGTTTCGAAGGGAGATCAATGGCAAGGAACCAGCACAGTTGTTCAATGTTAAGTATAAAGATCATTTACTAAAAGTTGCTTCTCACTTGGAAGAACTGATCCATCGTCTTGCGTACTTAACAGCTAAGAACAATAGAGCTTTTTACTATAATCATCTCTATACAATTTTAATTAACTTGAATAGCTGTCCGAATACTTTAATTATTACGGCACATTATTTGGATCCTGATCAAGAATTTAAACGCCTCCTTAACCGGAATACATTCGAGTTTGAGTTAGGACAGATCGTGAAGAAGATCCAGTTTATAAAACGTGTGCTGGAATCGCTTTTTATTGGTCGTAAGTCTGGAGTGAAAAATATCAATCGTTGCTTTCATCAAACGAAGCGTACAGCCTGATTTTAGTCGAGAGATAGGAGCTATTTAGGCTCCTTTTTTCTGGACTAAATATACCCATTTTTTGAATGCCAATATCGTTCTAAATTGACTCTATTAATTAGATTTAGAAGGGTCGATAAATGGCTAAAATCCCAATGGGTAATTTTGGTAATGCGATGCCACAAGCTGGTCGCATCCAAATGCCTCAAGATCAATCCGGTCAGATGGTCGCAGGTGCATTACAGAATGTCTCTCAGGTTGCAGTGCAATATGCTGCACAACAGCAACAAGAACAAGACAAAAAGGCTAAAGCTGAGTTTGCATTGCAATCCTCTAAGGTTGGGGCGGACATCAGTGTAGTGGATGATGATCTTTTGCTTAAAATGCAAAGTGGTGCAATTGCCTATGATGACGCCGTAGTTCAACGTCAAAAGAGCTTAGAAACAATCAAGGGTCAGTACAAAGACCTAATCCCTAAACAGTTTGAGCAGAACTTTAATAATTATTTTGAGCAGCATTCTTACCAGAGTGCATCGAAGTATTTGCCGATCGCGCAGAAGTCGGAGCAGCAGCAGGCAATTGTGAAGTTAAAGGATATGAGAGAAAACTATCTCAAGAATCCTAATGCTTCAGAACAAGAAGTCTGGGGTGGTTTGGCCCTGTATGCACAGTCAAAAAATTTACCTTTAGCTCATGTCCAGGACACTTTTAACGAGTATAAAAATAATCGTGCTGGCAATGATGTATCCACATTTTATTTAGGAAATAAGTCAGATAACGAAAAGCTAAATGAACTATCAACTCCCGAGGCTGTAATAGCAAAACATCCTAATTTGACTCAAGAGCAGGCTGTCTACTGGAGTGGGCGGGTATCAAGTCAAATCGATCAGAATAACCGGGCAGTTGCCTTACAGCAAAAGCAGTTAGAAGATGACGCTAAAGACGCTGTTAATGAGATGAAGGCGGATATTGAAACAGGCTTGATCCCAAGTGAAGACGTGATTAAATCCCGTTTAGCACGTGTTAAGGGTACAGGGAAAGAATCTGAGTTTGTTCAGTACAGCGGAGCTTTGGTTGAAGTACAGCAGTTCATGAGACTGGGAGCGGATGAGCGTGAAGCTTACCTCAGTAAAAAGCGTTCAGAGGCTCAAAATACGGCGCAAGATAATGCTAAAGACGTGAGCTGGAAGTTAAACCTTCTGTCTAAAACGCATGAGAATATGTTGGGCTATGAGAAAAATAATTCAGCTCTGGCGTACTCAATCAAGACTGGCCAAGAGCTGACAATAGTACCAACTAATGCGATTTTAAGTGGTAATCCTGATGCCATTAATGCCTTATCTAAAAACATTAAGTCTATTCACGCGAACAATGTATTGAACGGCACGGTAGGGTCGTTAAATCCTTTCTCTACTCAACAACAATCTGAATTAAAACAGTTCTGGGAAAAAGCCAGACCAGGGGACAAATTGAGTTTGCTCACCAGTCTTCATAAATCTAGTGCCGGTAATGCTAATGCTGCACGAGATATGATTAATAGTATTGCCGGTGAAAGTGGTGCCTACCGTTTATCTGCTTCGCTTAATAGCCGGGGGCTGCAAGACATTGCCGGCCAGATTATTACCGGGCAGGATCTATTGGATAAGAACCTGGTAAAAGTTGATGACAATGCCCTAAGGACCTACACAGCAACGTACCTGGCTGGCATCACTTCACCAGGCAAACCAGACTTCCAGATCTATTTGGAGTCAGTCAAAGCCAACTATGCTTATTTGGTTCAGAAATCAGAGAAAGTGGCTGATTCAAATGGAAGCATATTAAATAAAACCATAGACGAGGATTTGTTTAATAAAGCGATTCTCAATGTAACTGGTGGCAAATTCACTTCAGGGGGATTTTTCGGAAGTAAATCTGTAGTACTCCGGCCTCATACCGTTAGTGAAAAGGCTTTTCGTGAGCAGCTGGAAAGCTTTAACTCTCGTAATGCCAGAACCTACGGCGGATCTGATAAAGACTTCTTCTTGGATCTGCCTTTAGAGCAAGACCCTAAAAATCCATACGTCTATTACTTCAAGAATGGTACCAAGTACATCATGGATGCCACCGATAAGAAGCGTCAAACACGTTTAACATTTAAAGTGAGATGAGGTAAAGATGGATTTTTTAGCAGATGATGAATTAACGTTAAATCAAGAAGATCCTCGTTTTAAACCTAAAAGTGAACGCGGTGGATTTAGTGACGGTGCTTTAGGTGTGGTTTCCGGAGTTGCCATGGGTACCATTGAGGCTGCTACAGCACCGGATGCCTTGATTCGTGGTGACAAGAAAGCAGCGGCTCTAAGAGCACAAAACCTTGAGATCTTTAAACCTGATGATCTCGGTGGAGTTGGTGAGTTTACTTATGGCCTAACCAAAGACTTTACTCGTATTGGCTGGAACGCCGTCACTACACTAGGTACAGGCGGTGTACCTGGTTTAGCTCTAAACTCTGGACTATTTGGGTACCAGACCTTTGAAGCAGAAAAATCAGACTTACTGAATAAAGGGGCAGACATAAAAACGGCCCGAACCGGTGGGGCTATTAAAGGGATTACAGATGCTCTGGGCTTTGCTATTCCTACCCATGGTGTTGCTAAATCGGTAGTAGCTGATGCTGTGGCTACTACTGCGCTGGCTACTGGAGCTGGCGTAGCTGGTGATTATCTGGAAGGTTCATTTCTTGAAAACAATGAAAATAAGAAGGTCGCTCAGTACGGTGAAGCATTAAAGGAAAATGCATTAAGTCCGTCCACATTGGCAGCAAACGGCGGGATGGCCTTACTACTTAACTTATGGGCGAATAAAGGGCGATTACGGCCAGAGCAGATTAAAGACCATAGTAATGTAGATACTATGAATGATGCGGCTCATATTCAGGCCAACATCGAGCATGCAGAGGGTACGAATCCATTTAGCCCAACTAATGCAAAAGAGGCCAATTCACACTTTGATGCATTGGATAGTGCAATGGAAAGTGCATTGAATGATGAGTTGGTCAGCTTAAAATCACCAGTGAGCGGAACACCCAAAGCAATCGTAACCAGTACACCAGTGGTACCAATAACAGGTACACCGAAAGCTATTGTAAGACCAAGCGCTATCAATACTGATGAACATAAAGCGCCAGTAATAGCGGAGCTTTTGACTAATCCTGTATTTGATAAAAAACCTTGGACAAAAACGATTGTCCAGGAAGCCTCTAAACGAGGTATCAATCCAGTGGATGCTTTGGTCATTTCTCATTTGGAAACTGGTGGCACCTTCAGCACTTCAATCCAGCCAAAGGATAGAAACGGTAAGTTACTATCGTCCGCCACTGGCTTATTTCAGACTTTAGACAGCACCTTTGCGCGTATGGGAGGTAAGAACAAGTTTGATGGCAATGATCAAATTAAAGCAGGCCTGAACTACTACGAACATAATGCTAAGGTTTTCCGCAGCCACTTCAACCGAGATCCGAATGGCTTGGAGCTTTACTACCTGCATTTCTTTGGTGAGGGTGGTGGACCAGCTTTTTTAAAGGCTAAGGATAATGAGCTTTTTGTTGATGTTGCTACTCGCTGGAGTAAAGGTACCGAGAAAAAGACTGCAAGGCAGGTTGCAGAAGGTATCACTTCAAGTCATCAATTCAATGGTATGACCGTAGGGCAGGTAAAGGCCAAATACGAAAAACGCTGGAACGATATAGCTAAACTTTATAGTGATGTCGGTTCACAGAATGCAGCACAGCCTACCGAAGTCCGAGGGAGTGAATCAGAGTTCCCACAGTTTGAGTCTGATATATCTGCGCCCCCTACTTACAAGTCCCAATCTGATGCTGAAATAGAAGCAATGCCTTTTGTACTCAGTGCAGATGAGCATAGTGTGAAGTCACTACAGGAAGAGTTTGAAGCCCTATCTTCTCCATTGACCAAGGAGGATCTGGAATACCTCAAGGCTACGGCGCATTATCAGTATTCTGAAGGAAGTGCTTACCGGACGCCGTATGTTGAACCTCAGGTCGACTTATCTGGCCCTGGTAATAGTGCTAGTCGTAATTTGGATACATTGGACTCTGATCTTTACCAGCTCGAGCCAGAACAACAACGGGTTATGGTTGCTGATCCAGAGTCGAATGCTTTGGATATTGACACCAAGACACCAGATTCAAATCCTTCGCAAGACTCAATTACTGCAGGGTTAGATAACTGGATTCCAACCAGATCGCAAAACTACCTTAAACGAGAGCGGTCAACGGATGATGGCGGAGTCATTCAAGAGCTACACAATAAGACCTCTAATACGACCTTCCAGCGCCAGATTAATCAGGATGGCACCATTAGCCCGGTAAAGGCTACACGTAATGGAAATGATCTATTTGCCCATCCTGCTAATGGTAAAGCCGATAGTCCTGAATTAACTGCAGTACAGCATAAAGCTACCCAGGCATTAGAACGGGAGTTCTGGAAGCCAGGTAAATCTAAGGTTGATGGTGCGCCGGACTTAACTAAGTCTAGCAAAGGGGAATACGGTGCATTTACTGACACGGCAGACGGTAGGGAAGCGGTTTCAATTCTGGAAGCAGATCCCGATATGGAAGTGACCTTTACGCGCCTGGATGAAAACGGGAATGAAGAAATTGTGACGATGTCATCCCGAGATCTATTGGACTATGTCAAAGAGCAAGAAGAAATCGCAAAAGATGAAATTCAGGCAGTGAAAGCATTGGCAAGCTGCGCATTAAGATTTGGGAGTGAAGCAGCATGAGAGCTGAATGTAGAGAACAAGTTGCAAAAGCATTAGGTAAAAGAAAATTAAGTGCAGCTGATAGTAATCGTATTTCATCACTGTATATCCGAGCACAAAATACTTTGGCCAGAACAGATCCTGATTGGATGTTTAAAAGTCCGGCTGAACGTGCTGAAGCGATAGCGCAGAAAACTGCTACGGATCTCGCCATCCAGATCGCTAAGAACAATCAGAACATTGCCCGGGATGCCATCATCAAGGCCCAGCTACAGAACGAAATCTATAACCATCCTAAATTAAACCCGGTCCAAGCTTTAATGCGTAAGATTGCATACTTCTCGGATCAGAGTGGTATCCAGTCTATAGAGAAGCAATCCCAAGCCTTGCACAGTCGCTGGATGTCATTGGTTGCTGATGTGTTTACCAAGACACAAGAGCGCTTTGGTATGTCAGTCAATAAAGAAATGACCGATGACATTATCCGGGTCATGTTTGGTGGCAAGTCTGATAATCCAGAAATTACGGCGATGGCCAAGGAAGTAAGTGCAGCCCTGGAGGAAATGCGTTTAGCCTTCAACCGGGCTGGTGGGAATATTAAGAAGCTCGATAACTTTGGCTTCATGACCTCACATGATCAGAAGAAAGTAGCCCTAACAGATCAATCAGAGTGGGTGAACGATGCCTTAAACGGTTTAGATCGCAATCAGTATGTCAAAGAGACTGGTGAGTTGATGGATGAGCTGGAGCTTAAATCCATGCTTGAGGAGATTTATAAAACGATTTCAACCAACGGCGCCAACAAAGACTTACTGATACTGAATAAACAGGCCAAAGCAGGTACATCACCTGTAGGCGGTCGTTCAAAGATGGCAAATCGTCACCAGGAATCACGTGCTTTGCATTTCAAGGATGGTGATGCATGGCTGGCATATCAAAAGAAATATGGAACTTATGATGAAGCAGGGTTTCATGAAATTCTGAAAAACCATACTCACCGCATGAGTACAGAAGTGGCCATGATGCAGAACCTTGGGTCCAATCCTCGCAATACATTTGAGTCATTATTGGATGAGGCCAAGATCAAGCTGAAAGCAGATCCACAGAATGGGTTGAAACATGGCGAAATTGATAAGCAGGCTCATCGGGCCATGTCGATGTATAACACTCTGGATGCCAATACCCGGGCGATTGATTCAACCTTAGGTAACGTTATGGGTGGCCTACGTGCCTTAATGGTTGCATCTAAATTAGGTAGTACCACGCTGACGACCTTTGGCGACCATGCCAGTATGAAGAAGGTCGCTAATATGCTGGGTCTGTCTTATACCAAATCCATCCTCCCTGAATACATGAAGCAACTGAAACAGGGTGCTACACGTGATGAAGCTCTACGTTTTGGGCTTGGTATCACTGAGATGGTAGGCGGTATGTCTCGCTTTGGAGATGCTGATGTGGTGAGTAGTGCCACTAAATCAGGCCGCTTTAATGCGCGTATGCAGGCCTTTGCTGCAATGACTATGAAAGTGTCAGGATTAAACGCCGTGACAGCCAGTGCTAAACGAGCGCTTAATCTGGTGCATATGAATAAGCTGGCTGAAATGACCCGTAAAACGGATTGGAAGGATCTTGGTGCGGATGATCTTAAGATCCTACAGGGGAACGGTATTACCGAACGTGATTGGCAATTATGGCAGCAGCTGGAGCCAAGTAAGCGTGAAGATGGGACGGCGGTACTTTCGCAAAATGACTTCTTTAATGCACCAGATGATGTGATTAAGCAGTTCTTGCCATTGGACAAGCAGGATAGTGCGAACGCCATTGCTGACTTCCGCTATAAGGCTGCAATGAAGTATCAGACTCATATCTTCAATGAGGAATCCGTAGCTATCATTGAGGCCGGTGTACGTGAGCGCAGCATCATTAACTTAGGTGAAGCCGGAACTATCCAAGGGGAATTGGG
>AMFJ01026205.1_pt1 | contig 11793 bp, 8 predicted proteins | sample 427208 | NCBI WGS metagenome assembly AMFJ01 (sample SAMN02954298, study PRJNA114691) | groundwater metagenome | biome: aquatic; feature: subsurface aquifer; material: sediment; isolation source: subsurface aquifer sediment | place: USA: Rifle, CO | collected 2008-08
AAACCAAAGCAATCCAATAAAGGGGGGAGCGATGGCGAAGATCAGATTTTTCATTTCTTATTTTCTAATTTTATCGTTGACCGTTATCTTTGTCTGGGGGGCGTGTGGGGGCGGTGATTCGGATTCGGATGGTGACGATGTCGTCATTGTGGAATGTGATGGCGCTACCAGTGGCAGTTTTGCCGATGATGGTGGTCAGTTTGAACTGACAATACCTGATTCGGGGGTGAGTGATTGCCTCTACATTTCTCCCAACGTGACTTCGTCTTCAGACACCACAGATCTTGTGGGTGAAAACGAAACACTTCTCTCGGGTTCCGCCTTTGAACTTAGCCTTAATACCGAGGGTGACAATGATGCCGAAGCCTCACCTGATGAAGACCTCTTGATCACGATCGCTTTTGATGAGTCCCTTGTGCCTGATGCTGGTGATGTCGATGCCCTGCACATCTACGCCAATGTGGCGTTTGAGGACGAGGATGGCAATGAGGTCGTAGTCCCCGTGTTTGGTGATGTGGATGATGGCGAACTTATCATTAACACCAAAGGGCTTTATAATGTCACACGTTGGGTTGTGGTTTACAATCCCGATATGGGATCGGATATTGACACGACGGAACCGACTGTTTACCTGACAGATGCCTCTCAATTGACGGATGAACCAGGCTATTCGGGCGGGTGGAACCAGAATGATTGGTGCGCCATGTACGATGCGTCAGATGCCGTGTTGAGACAAACCATCGCCACGGCGCTCAGCAAGGCTGTGGGAGAACTGACGGGTGCCGATATTTCAACATACATCAAAACGAATGTCTCTCTGGCGGCCAAGATTGCCGGTCTGACTTATGCCGACGGGGGATTCAGGGAACCCAATCTGTATCCCTATGAGCCATCATCGAGTCCCTCGCAGGTCAATATCTGTTCGGATGCCACCAGGGACTATTATAAAGTCATCATTGCGGGCAGTTCGCACTATCAGAATCCCAGCACGGTTAAGGGTAAAAATCCCTTTGGGATATTGTATTTGGGAAGCTCTGAGGTGAACGATGCCATTACGGGTGCCGCGGGATCCACGTTCGATGCGATCGCGCACGAGATGTTTCACGCGATTTTTGCGGGTTATGATTTATCTTTCCTCCGGCGAGGTCTGGGCATGAACGAGGGTATGGCCTCCACACTGGGTCATACGTTGGGATGGGCCGATTATTTTGATCGCGTCTCGATTAATTCCACGGATTGGGACTATATCACGGCGCCGTATGTGCGCACGGCAAATGACACTGAGATTTTTTTGTTGTCAAACCAACTCAACACGTTGAAAAAAACAAGATCCGAGGCCTATTCGAATCAGGATTTCTACGCGTTTGTGGCCAATTACGCCAATGGGGGCAGACTGGATTACCTCGATTCCGTGCTGGATTCCGTGTACACCAACTTGAGTGCGATCGCGACCACATCGATGACAACCATCGTTGGTTATGATCTTGTTTTGGGCTATATGCTTTCGCAAATCAACACGGCCCTTTCTGCTGGCCTCAGTGGTGTTTTGTCACAGGATTTGCCCACTCTGTATTCTGCCTTTGTTGTGGATCGTGCCTACGATCATTCGTCCGCCAGTCAACTTCGCACAGGTGATCCCACTTCGGCCTCCATCAGCACCAGCCTTTTTGCCGCCGATGCCATGACTGCTGAATCAGTTGATCCCGAGGACATCGATGAGGATTATTCCAAAACGGGTTCCTTTGCCAATGTTCCGGCCTATACGTCCAGATTGCTGACCATCACATCAAGCCAGAATGTGGTGACGGGGCGTAAATTGTCGATCGATGTCAGCGATGCGGCGGGTGCCGTGTCCGCGGGGAGCGGTTCGTCCAGTGAGGGGATTCGTGTGTTCATGAGGGGTGATGAGTCCACTGCGTTTTCCTCTGGAATGGCCACCGTTAGCGACTTTGGCGCCTCTGACAACACCATTTACATCATCATTGCGAACACCACGACATCCACACTGACCATCAACTACGAGTTTACAGCGGGGGCGTCCAATGCGCCATCACTCACTGTGTCTGGCTGTCCCGTCACCATGGACATCAATACCTCAGTGCCGATTGATTTTGGGTATGCCGATGGTGATGGCAACATCACGACTCTTTGGGAAACCGTCACACTCGCGGGAGAATCTGTTACGGCGTCGGGCGATGTGTCGACATACATGACAGGCACGTCGGGAACGTATTCAACTTACATAGAATACACGGGTGATAACGATGAGAGCCAGACGCTTGTGTACACCTTCTGGATTGTGGATGCCGACGGAAACTCGAGCAACACCGAGACCTGCACGACGGAGCTGTTGCCGAATATATGAGGAACGTGGATCGTGAATCGTGTATCGTGGATCGTCCCGCAAACGGGATCAGTCCTACGGCTGAAACAAGGAATGTCGAATAATAAAATTTGTCATCCCAGCGAAAGCTGGGATCCATATTTACGTCAATTCTGGATCCCTGCCTGCGCAGGGATGACAAAACACATTTCGATTCATACCCTCAGGGGCACAGACGACCCACGATTTCCGACTCACGTTCCTATTGCCCCGCATTCAAATTGATCGTCAGCCCCTTGTCTTTGATTTCCACAACCAGCGAGGAAAATTGCCATTTGCCCTGACTTTTTTGAGCTTGGACGTGAATAGTGCCGGCACCGTTTGGTCCTGTAATGGGAATCTCAAGGCTGGCATTGCCAGTGGATCCAGATGTATTGATGCTCCCGCTCACAAACCAACCCGACTCAATGGGTTCTCCCAGAACCTCAATGACCCCTGTGCTGTGTTGCGCTCTGTCTAAGGCTGTTTTGTACACATCGCTTGATTTCATGAAACCAAAAACAATCACGAGGATCATGACGACAAAGGCAATCAACACCAGACAACCAGCGCCACAACTGATGGGGATAAGGCACGAGGACCTGTGTTTTTTCTGCAGGGCCAGTTTTTTTTGATAGATGGGTGGCAGGGGTGCTGGCGTCTGCCCTTGCGATGTCATGTGAGTATGCTGTTGCGGTGTGGACTGTGTTTGTGTCGCAGTCTGTTTTTGTTGGGATAGTATTTTCAGTTCTTTGATCTGGCGTTCAATTTCATCCATGGCTCTTTTATAGAATGTGGAGCCTGATTCATCAAGAACGTATTTATTTCTTGGCTTCAAAATGCACTCAAGGTAAAAGGAGAAACGGAGATTTGCTATGAACATTGTTTTTTTGTCCCCCGGCGCCACGCCACATTATCACAAGTTTTGTGTGGAGCTCAAAAAACTGGGGGCCACAGTATTGGGTCTTGGCGATGAAGTGTATGATCAATTGCATCCCGATCTCAAATCATCACTGACTGAGTTTTACCGCGTGAATGATCTGCATCATTATGGCGATCTGGTGCGTGCCATGGGGTATTTGACTTTCAAGCATGGCAAGATTGATCGTCTGGATTCGCTGGCAGAGTATTGGTTGGAGACAGAGGCGAAACTCAGGACCGATTTTCACATTGAGGGTATCAAGACCGATTCGATCGAAAGCATAAAGCGCAAATCGCATATGAAACGTGTGTTTCAGAAAGCGGGTTTAGAAGTGGCTCGTGGTGAAGTTCTTCGATCTGTTGAGGATGTTCAAAAATTTGTCAAACTGGTTGGTTATCCTGTGATTGCGAAACCCGATGTGGGGGTGGGGGCCTTGGGTACATTCAAGATTCGTGATTCCAAAGAACTTGAGACCATGTTTAATACAAAACCGGCAAACGTGGATTATATTTTTGAGGAGTTTATCGAGTCCAGGATTTGCACCTTTGACGGGCTGGTGGATGTTGCGGGCCAGATCGTGTATTGCAACTCAATGATCTACTCTCAAGGCATCATGGAAACGGTCAATGATGATCTTGATGTGTATTATTATACAGCTCGAGACATTCCCTTGGCGTTACAGACTGTTGGTGAGCGCATTGTGAGAGCGTTTGACCTGAAGGCACGTTTTTTTCATTTTGAATTTTTCAAATTGTCTGATGATCACTACGTTCCCCTTGAGGTCAATATGAGACCGCCGGGAGGTTATACGGTGGATATGTTCAATTATGCGGCTGACGTTGATCTGTATAAGGCCTGGGCCGAGATCATGTTGACTGGCAAAACCAAGCTTGAATATGATCGCAAGTATCACGCGGTGTACATCAGCCGTAAATCACGGCGCGCGTATGAACATTCAAAAGATCAGATCATGCAAAAATATGGTGCGCATATTTTGAATCACGTGAGTGTTCCCGGTGTGTTCAGTTCGGCTTTGGGTAACGAAGGGTATTTGTACCGCGCCGATTCCACCCAAAAAGTTCTCGAAGCGGCGGAGTATATCAGACAAAAATATTGAATCTGATTCAGGGCTCAAGGCGTAAGGCTTAAGGCTCAAGGTGAAGAATTGTTTTTTTAAGCCTTATGCCCTGCGCCTTTCGCCTTGTGCCCGGATTTGCCATGTTGGCGTAAATATTTATGCACAAAGAATATCACAAATGGTTTAGTCCCCATCTGGGACAGGACATGGAACTCAATGTTTACGGGCATGGCGGGATTCCCTTCGTGGTTTTTCCCAGTTCTTCAGGCCGGTTTTACAACTACGAAGATTTCGGGATGGTGCATGCCCTCGAAGAATTCATCAACGAGGGGAAACTCAAGCTGTTTACGGTCGATGGGATCGATGGGCAGACCTGGTACAATTATGCCGCCCTGCCCGGAGACAGGAGTGCCCGGCACGATGCCTATGATCGCCACATACTGGCTGAGGTAGTCCCGTTTATTAAAACACATTGTCAGGATAACGACATCGGGATCTATACAACGGGTTGTTCGCTCGGGGCCTATCATGCCGTTAATTTTTTTCTCAAACATCCGGACGTGTTCAACGGAACGATCGCCCAGAGTGGTTTGTACCGTCTGGACAGGTTTCAATTCAAAATTGAGGCCCATGATATTCCCTACGTTTATTTTAATTCCCCCATTCATTATCTGGCTAATCTGGAAGATGAAAAAATCCTTGCTAACATGCGGAAAAGCAAGGTGATTGTATCGGTTGGGCAAGGGGCTTGGGAACACGAAATGGTTGAGGATACCAGGCTCTTGCAGGAAATTTTTTACCGAAAAAACATCAGGGCAACATTTGATTATTGGGGATACGATGTGAACCACGATTGGCCCTGGTGGCGCAAACAGATCCATCACTTCATGCCGGGTTTTTTATAAGAGTCTCATCCTAACCCCAGATCCGACGTCAGCATAAGAACAAATATTAAAAATATTCCGACAAGTGTTTGGTAGGCGATCAGGAGATTTTGGTTGTTTTTGAATAATATCAACATGTTAAAAATAAGAAACTTTTGATACGACAATGACGATAAGCCCGCCACATGGGATCTATTCAACTTCAAACTGGTTTTTGTAGTGCGGGGTTACCCCTTGTGTTCAATGAAGTCCCGGGAATTCTGGGAAGTCATCCTGTACGAGAGTTGCAGATTTTAGATGGTTTTGTTGCTTCCGGAAGTCACTCCGATAAGCCAGCAATCAATCTGGTGCCGACAAACACACTATGGAGTTGTGCTCCGAGAACACCTTTCCATACCTTGGCTCAGCAAGGGATTTCCTGGGCCGATCAGGCGGCTGTTTTGATGCGCGGGGCCGCAGTCATGACGGGACCATCTTTGAGACTTGGCCAGACGCTCGAACAGAGACTCGAACAAAAAATACGTTTTCAATTAGTCGTAGATTCCATGAAGACTGCCTTCGAGGATCTTTACAGCAGGGGCCGGCTGGCTACATACAATAAACACGGTTTGCAATTTGAGTATGTGAAAGTGCGGCGTGAAGATGCACCTCTTTTGGTTCATATGGGTAGCATGGGACTACGTTTTGGACCCAGTCTCTTTGTGGTGGATGATTTTCTGCCAGGATTGTCATTTGAAGACAACGAAATGGTGATGGACATGGTGGCCGTTCACGAATTTGGAGAGATGGCATTTAATGATCACAACAGGGCAAGTCTTCTGGAATTTGCCATTGCACAAAGAGAGGGCGTGTTGGGGCGATATCTGGAACTCCTCAAGTCAAAATACCAGCTAAAGTTCAGGGATGTTTCGATCAACAGAATGATGGAATATCTGGAAGGTGCGACCGAGAATACCGATGATGTTGTTGATGAGCCGGATGTCGCATCAGATACTGATAAAGGAGCACGGGATTCCATAGCCTTGGCAACGCAGTATGCAGATAGTTTTGTTTGGCCCAGGGAACTCTATCGTCGATTTCATACGGCACTCGATGATCCAGATTCTAAAATCGAAGAGAAAAAATTTGAAGAATATGCAAAACGTATGACCTGCAATGAACAGCTCAAACATTTTTTGGATCATGCAACCAATCAGGTTTTACAATCCATTAGAAACCTGCCTTTTGATGTGGAACCGCTTGACTGTTATCGTGTAGCACAGAATGCTTTTTACCGCATGCTGGTACCGATGGAATCTGAGCTGGATGAAGGGGTGCTGGATATCCGAATGGCAGATGCAGGGATGTTGACACAGACCCTAGGTGAGATTGGTGAGCAGATTGCACAAGCCATCAGTCAAAAGACAAGAAATTCTTTTGAGCATCCTGTGCGAAAAGTGTTTTGGGAGAGATCGCTGGCTGAGCACCTCAAAATTCTCAAGGCACAAAAACGGTTTCTGGAACATGTGCATCATTTTGCCATTAATGGTTTGCCACGGGAAGCCCATTATACGGTGCTGGCTGGGGCATGGAATGCCTGGAAAATGACTGAGCCGCATCCCTTTGGCAGGCTTGAAGGGCTTCTGACAAAGCTTGCTGATCGTCGGATGGACATCATGAACGCGCTGTCTGGCATGAGAGAACTAACGGAAAAGCTGAATGGGGTTTCACAGGAGGAACAGGCGGAGTTGGTACAAATTTTGGTTGCGCGCCAGCTAATAGATTTACGAAAAAAATTTTCTAACTTGACGTGGGGAGATTTGGGGTTTGTGGCGCAACTCATATGTCTTGGTGCAGTGGCGGGAGGGGGTGTCCGTGCTTTTGAAAGGTGTTGTGTTTGTTTGCCTGACTGGATGTCTATCAAAACTGACGTAGACAGTACCTTGCAACAGTGGGGTGGACGGGGCAGTGTTGAAAAAAAAATCGTGATCAAAAGATATTCACTTGCCCAGAAAGATGAGGACAGACAAACAGCCTTGGAACAAGTGTCGACAGTCTATTTTTCTGCGGGAGAAACAGGAGTACAGGAATTGGAGCGGGATCTTGGTGTTGGTGTTGTCAGCCGCGCGTTGGCCATCGAATTGCTGGTCAGGAAATGCCGAAAGTCAGGACCGCGTTTGATCCCGAAACTGTGGCTGATTCCGGTCTTTGCGAAAAAATTCGAATTAACACCCAAAGACATTGCCGGACTTGTGAAAATGGTTCTGGATAGCGAGTTAGCAATCCCAGCATTGATGTCGTATCCCTCATTGCGAGATTTATCTGCGGAGGTGATGCGCTTGTATGCCCATTATCTGCGAACTGATGTTGACTGTCGCGCGGTGGTGGAATGGGCTTGGGAAAGATTACCTGATGTTAAAGCTGGTGCGACAGAGAATCTGGCACCTTTGAGTGAAGGACTAGACCATTTTGCCAATGATCATGCCCGTTCGCCCTGCGCCTCAGTGACAGCCGTTTTTTCGACAACAGATATTTGGATGTGGAGTCTGGCAACAAATCGTCTTGATTTACAAAGAGAGGAACAAAGATTTGAGACATCACAACTGGACCCTGAGGATGCCCAAGTGATCGCTATGGCCCGCACTGTCTGTGATGGGATTTCGTTTGATAATAGGGGGCGTCCTTCTCACCCTGATGTGCTGTTTGGCGATGGCACATTTGCGGCATTGGCAAGTTTGTGGAACAGACCTCATTTGCATCAGGATCTCTCTTTCCTGGTCAATGCCTTTGGAAAAACCAGGCAGATGTCTGTAGGTCAAGATGAGCAGATACTGTTCGATGATGTTGTTCGGTATTGGTTGATAAGCAAATATTATTTGAAGAAGCAGGGACAGGGTTGCGAGTATCTCGGCAGAGTTCTTGAAATGGAAGGAAGGGGACTTGATGTGTATGCGGCCTGCGAAGACAACGCGCTGGCCAAAATGGGATTAATGGTTAGAGACAAACGGTACGAACTTTGGGAGGATTTTTCTCATGACGATAAAAACAATTTCCTGGCAGGAATATTCAGCTGGCATGAACTAATGGAATATGTTGTCCAACATGAGTTTCCAGTGGATGTTGTAGGCAGATACTTGCAGGCGGAGGCCCTAAAAGATAAATTGGCATGTGTCGAAAAGTATCATGAAGAGGCGGGAAAAAAATGGATTAGGTATGGCACCATCATCTTAAAACATAATCCGGATCAGTTTACTGAATACGCACAGGCACTGCACAGCTGTTATTTGGATGCGGCCTTACCAACGGCGGTGCCTGAATTTATTTTGGCTGTAATGAACAGCGAAATGCCAGCCGACGATGCGGTCCGTTTTTTTGGATTGGTTGATGAACGTTTGCAAAATGATCCAGATCTTTGGTTGGCAACAGCAAGACATGTGCGGCGTTTCGTCCGTGAATATCCGCATCGTTGCTATAATATTCTGTATTACCTCTTTAACAGATCAAGAAAGTCTTTTGTCAAATGGTCAATCAACGACTTGGTTTGTCTGTGTCGGTTGTACAGTTTTTTTGCCTTGGCAACACCATTAGGGAATGAACCACACGGTCATCTCAGGGTATTGGTGATGGACGAATTGTCATCGCGAAAGTCCAGCCCCAAACCCAGACAGATTATGGAAGAGGCGATTTTGAGAGCGGCAAAGGAATTGGGGTTGAGGACGAAGGCGGATAGGCTAGATTTCTGGTACAGTTTAGGATGGGCAAGGGGAACATAGCACAGAATACTCGTTTATCCTAACCCCACATCCAACGCCATCATGAGGGCTCAGACGATAATGGCATTGCAGGAGGGGTGCGAAGATCAAATGGCTAACTCTGAAAAAAGTGTGCTTGCCGGTACGCACTTCAAATCCCCATATTGTAAAGTTCTGTCAGAGTTGAGTACTACCTGGAGAGAACGTTTTTTGTTGGGAATGCGTGCACCAAAATAACGGATGCTACCGTCTGGTTTAATGTCACTCGTTTTGGCTTCAATCAGATGCCCTTGCGATGAATCATCATCAATCAGAAAAAAATCAACTTCATGTTTTTCTCGGTCTCTGAGATAACAAAGTTGCGTCTGATAGCCTTGCGTATCTTCGATGAAGTGCGCGTGTTTGAGAAGGTGCAGAGCCACCAGATTTTCAAAACGGGCACCGCCATCACGTGTGACCAATCCCACGTCAAAAAAATAAATTTTGGGTTCCTTGAGAAGTGATCTGGCAATGTTTTTATGAAAAGGTGTGAGGCGAAAGACAAGATAAAGGCGCTCCAGAATCGTGATGTATCGATTGACTGTTGTGGGTGAGATTTGCAGGTCACCGGCCAGCGATTTGTACGACACGGGCGAGCCGACACGCTCACGCAAAAGATCGACCAGAAGTTGCATGGAAGAAAGATCTCTCACGTCTTCCAATTGAGTCACATCTTGAGTGAGAACCAGTGTGAGATAATCCTTGCGCCAGCGGCGTGCATCAGTTTCTGAACCGGATAAAAAAGGCTCGGGAAATGTTCCCAAGGTCAACATATCCTGAAGTGTGGTTTTCGAAACGCAACCTTGATCTGTGAGTTCCTTGTATGAAAAAGGGTAAAGCCTGTGATGAAAAAATCGGCCAGCCAATGAATCGCCAGTGCGTTTGAGGATGTTAAGTCTGGCGCTTCCCGTGATGAGCATTCGCGGGGGAATCCCGTATTTATCAAATACGCCTTTGATCTTGTTTTTCCAGTTGCCGTATTTGTGAATCTCGTCAAAGACAACCAGATCGCTGTTTTTATCCCATGTTTCTTTGAGAAAAACAGGGCGATCGGCATCGGAATCATAGTTGAGGGTAGTCACATTTGGCCAAACTGATGTTAATGAGTTGGCCAATGTGGTTTTACCGGCTTGTCTAGGCCCTGAAACAAACACCATCTTTTTTTCCAGGTCCTTGATGATTTGTTTTTTGATCGATCTTTCCATACCTGACATTTTACCAGTCAAATGGCAATTTGTCATGACAAATTTGCAGTCGGCTGTAAATTTGTCTAGCCTAACCCCACATCCCGCGCCAGCATGAGCATCAATAGCAGATACTTTTTGGACCAATATCGTCGAGCACCTTGCCTTTGATCATGACCCCCAGACCGTTCCGATCGTCCCAGGAACAATCAAACAACAAACCAATCCGGTCCTTGTTTTTTCCTGTCTGGTCGGGCACAAAAACGCAGACAGGTTTGATGATTTTGTGCAGGTCATCGGTCGACTTGACCTTGGGGATGTAAACCGAAATGTCCTCGCGGTCGTCGTCATGGTGTTCATCCAGCCCCATGTCATCGAGATATTCCACGCGAAGTTCATTGTAATACTCCATGATTTTTTCCAGAATGCCGTGTTTGATTTTCTTTTCGCGTCTGACGAAATCATCGTACAGGACCCTTTGTTCCGGGCTGGGACCGTTTTGCCCTGCCTGGACAATCACATCGAAAATCCCGCCAAAGATTTCGGAGTGAGCCTTAGTGGACCAAACCGTGTCGTATGTGAGTGAATCAAAAATGTGGGTCATAGATTTTTCCGAATTTATCCCAGGGCCACATCGAGCCACATCATGACGGCGAATCCCAGCATGGCTCCTATCGTGGCCGTGTCTGTATCCCTGTGTTGCTGAGCGGCAGGAATGAGTTCCTCGATCACCACGTAGATCATGGCACCTGCCGCAAAAGAAAGGGCGTAAGGCAAGACGGGACGCATGACCATAACGCTGATGGCTCCTATCACACCCGCCAGGGGTTCAACCAATCCGGACAATTGCCCGTACCAGAAACTCTTAAAACGCGAAAGTCCCTCACGTCTTAAGGGGATAGAAACGGCAGCGCCTTCCGGAAAATTCTGGATGGCGATGCCAATAGCCAATGCCAGAGCGCCTGTCAGTGAGGCAGAGGGCAGGTTGTGAGCCAGAGCGCCAAACGCGACACCGATCGCCAATCCTTCGGGAATATTGTGCAGGGTGATCGCCAATACAAGCAAGATGCTTCGTTGCCAACTGGTGTGGATTCCTTCGGCCTCGTTGGTAGGAAATCCCCTATGCAAATGTGGCAGGAGTTTATCAGTCACCCAAAGAAAAAAACCGCCGCCCAGAAAACCGGCAACTGCGGGGACCCACGCTGGTATTGACGTTGTGGACCTAGCCATCTCTATGGCGGGTGCCAGAAGAGACCAAAAACTGGCCGCTATCATGATGCCGGCGGCAAAGCCCAACATGCCGTCCATAACTCTTCGATTGATGGTCTTGAACAAAAAGACGAGACTGGAACCCAGGGCTGTTACCAGCCAAGTGAACAGTGTGGCCAGAAGAGCCAAAAAAATGGGGTTGGCTTCTTTGATGAAAGAACATGACATGAACCCGACGGGGACTATCGTGTTTTGCGTGATTGATCAACCGAGATTCAGGGCCGGGTGTGCGACATATTTGTGGGTAAAATGGTGTGTGTGCACCGCCCCTCCTTTTTAGATTGCTCATAACAGGAGGGGCTCCCTGCGTAGCAACGCAGGGTG
>AMFJ01026160.1_pt1 | contig 11791 bp, 12 predicted proteins | sample 427208 | NCBI WGS metagenome assembly AMFJ01 (sample SAMN02954298, study PRJNA114691) | groundwater metagenome | biome: aquatic; feature: subsurface aquifer; material: sediment; isolation source: subsurface aquifer sediment | place: USA: Rifle, CO | collected 2008-08
CAACCAGAGGGTTGCCTTTTTTGGTTGCTGCGATTCAGGGGATGCAGGCCAATTCCTTCACCGCACACAACAATCATATTTGGTTTCATCAACCAAAATGTAAGCCTCGTCTCGCTCACCGCATTTGGTCTGGCATTGTGCGATCAGTTGTTCTACAGGCGGGGCTTCCGTTGAGGAGAGGCCTTTAACAAGGGCAGAGGCCAGCGTGTTGGAATAACTTACATAGCGGCGGGAGTTATTGTTCATTTCAATATTAGCGCCACCAAAACCCTCCATGTAATTTAAGTTCATGGTGCTTCTTAAGTCGACTGTGCCCGATCCCACACAGCCTTCAATGTCCATGGTGTAGGAACCTGTGTTGCTCACATATTTTCTGCGATACCCTACCATGCCGCTTCCCGAATAACTGACTACAATGGAAAGCAATCCAGAGACATCCGTGGGTTCCCACTCGATCACGGCTTCAGTGCCCGACAGGATGTCACCGTTTTCAATGTTGGTGATCTCGGGGACGGAAAAAGAGGGGATGATGGCCGTGGTCTCGTTGCCATCGGGATCTGTGTAGGTGATGTAATAGTTTCCGCCGTCAGTGGTTTTATCGATCTCCCCGCTGTAGTCCTGATCCAGATTCAAGATGGCGTTGTTCGATAGATAAACATCGTTCGAGATCCCTGCTTCTGTATCTGCATTGGCATCGGCGTAGGCCCTGAGGCTCTCGCCCTGATTGAATTCAATCCCGATTCCGCTCGATTCCGTTTCCATCTGCGCGCTGACCTGCGCCTCGTCATCACTGGAGTACTCATAGATTGATGCCTCGAGGACGAGGTCCTCAGCCAGCATTGAGGCCAGCTCGTTACTATGAATGGCGGCGCAACTCATGCTCATGAGTGCGAATATGGTAAGGCCTGTCGCCATGAGATATTTTTTAAGAGATGGGAAAGTCATGGTCATATAAACCTCCGTATTAGGGTTATTGTTCCTTCTTTCGTATTATCGCGTTTGGGACACGAAAGATGCCCCCAAAAGAGGGTTTTTGTCTTTATCTTGTATACAGTGTATACAGGATGGGTAACCCTTCGACTTCCCTCGACAGTACTCGGGATCAATCGCTCAGGGCAGGTGGGTAATGGGTTATGGGCGTAAACAGAAAAGCTAAAATACATCCGGACAACTGGCAGGATCGGTGGGGATCAGGTTGGTAAGACCCTCAAAATTGACGGGATCATCAAGGGAATAAGCGCCGATAATCTCGGCGCAGGTGATGGCTTCAAGATCAACAACGCATTGTGCGAGGTTGTCCTCATTGGCAGTGTAGGTTCCTTCGTTGATAGCTGTTTCCAGTTCGGCGAGTGACAGGGCGGCATCGGCGCCGTCGACACCAAAATAACCGGACAGGTTGGGGGCGATTCCCACACCAATCAGGCAGACGAATTCCGAAAGTTCGGGGACACACGCTGTGATTTCAGCGCAGAGAGTGGCTACGAGCGTTGATGCCGCCGTGTAGGTATCGGGATCGGGTTCAGGTTCGGGAACTGCCTCATTCTGGATGACTCCTGAATCGGTCAGGATCGCCGTAGCATCCGAAGCAGTCGAGGCTGTGGCCGCGTAGGTCTCAAAGGTATCATCGGGTTTGTTGATGGTGATCACGATCTGATCGCCATCCACCATGTTCAGGACTTCCAAGGTGACCTGCTCATTGGCGCTGTCGTAATAGGTCAGCGCGGTGAGATCGCTTGCATATTCCTCGCCATTGATGACGATGTCGTTGGTGGTTTCAACCAGCGAGCTTGTATTCGTGCCAATGACGCTCAAGGGGATGTAAATGGTAAGTGAATCATCCTCAGAAATTTTGCTGATGGTCACTGTCACAATGGGATCTGTGGGTGATGAGTTTCCCACCTGTGTGGTGCCGCTTCCGCCGCAATCACAACGGCACAGGCAGAACAAAAAAGAACAGATGACAAAAGACACCATAAAAAATCGGTGAGGGGAACTCATGTCACTGGTCTAACAAGCTCCCCAAAAAATGACAGCAAAAAAATGTGGAGATTTGCATTTATTGTATACATTGTATACAGATCCGGGCAGGCATGCCCTGCATGATACGATGCAAGGGCGTGTTCACGTGTTCACGTGTTTACGTGTTCACGTGTTCACCCCACTACGCTCTTCGAGCTTTGTGGGGCAGGCGTGTTCACGAGGGGGAATTATGGACGTGTTGCAGATATTGGATTACAGTGATTACAGGGTGTTTCTCAAAGAGCTGTACGAACGACGAAAACAGATCAGTGGGAAATATTCCTACAGGCAGTATGCCGATGACCTGGGGTTTTCGGCGTCAAATTACCTCCATCTGGTTGTTGCGGGGCAGAGGAATCTCTCACCCTCGGCGGCGGCAAAAATTATGGTCCATTTCAAATGGACGGCTCAGCAAAAAAAATATTTCAGGGCACTGGTGCTTTATAACCAGTCGACAAAGGCTGACGAACAGGAAGCCTGTTTTCGGGCACTCGAAAAAATTCTGGGCAAGAAAAGGGTCATGATAGGACCCGATCAGGCGGCCTATTTCAGCAGGTGGTATCTGCCCGTCTTGAAAGAGATGGTTGCTTTGAAAAATTTTGTCCCCCACCTCAATTGGATTTCCAAAACTCTTTTTCCGTGTGTCGATGAGCCATTGGTGAAGGAGGGGCTTGCCATTTTGGAGCGGCTGAAAATGATCAAGCGGGTTAAGGATCGGTGGGTGCAGGAGGCCGAGCACCTCACGACCCCACTGCAGATTAATTCATCAATGGTGCACGGTTATCATAGAGAGATGCTCAAATTATCGGCAAATGCGCTGAATATGGATTCGGCCCATCGCGATATTTCCACGATGACGATGAGTCTTTCTCAGAGGCAGTTTGACTGGCTTAAACAGCGTGTGATTGACTTTAGGGATGAGGTGCAACAGGAACTGCAGGGCATGCGCGATGAGCAGACCCTGGTGGCACAACTCAACATCCAGCTGTTTCCTGTGACGAGAACATGATGCATTACGTTTATCTTCTACAATGCCGCGATGGGAGCCTGTACACTGGTGTTGCCACCGACCTTGAAAAAAGGTTGGCTCAGCACATGGCTGGCAAGGGGTCCAAATATGTCCGGTCCCGATTGCCCTTTACCTTGGTGTATCGTGAAGAGTGCGAATCTCAATCAGAGGCGCTCAAGCGAGAGTGCCACATCAAAAGCCTGTCACGCGCTGAAAAACTTGTTTTGATTAAGGACATCTCTAAAAACCCCGCATGAACCCCCTGTTATGAGAGGGGGCAGGGGGAGTTAAAAAATCTTTGACGTTATTTTGATTCCTGCCTAGGGTCTCGCACACACATTTATTTTAGGAGGCAAATAGGTTATGAAGATGTTAAAAAATTATATTGATGGTGAATGGGTCGATTCCAGTTCCAAAAATTTTCTTGAGGTCAGAAACCCCGCTTCGGCAGAGGTGCTTGCCAAGGTGCCACTTTCTACGGCAACAGAAGTTGATGTGGCAGTGCAGGCGGCCCAAAAGGCCTATTGGGAATGGCGGACCACCCCTCCGGTGCAACGTGCACGCTATTTTTATCGTCTTAAAGATGTGCTCGAGAATAATTTTGAGGAACTGGCCAAACTCACAACCATCGAGGCTGGTAAGACGATGGATGAATCCCGTGGTGAGTTGCGTCGGGCGATCGAAATGGTCGAAGTGGCCTGTGGCATACCCAGCTTGATGATGGGGGCCTGTCTCGAGGACATCACCAAAAATATTGATTCTACAGCGTTCAAACAACCGATGGGTGTGTTTGCCGCGGTGGCCCCTTATAATTTTCCACTGATGGTGCCTTTCTGGTTTTGGCCCTTTGCCGTGGCTTGTGGCAATACCTTTGTGCTCAAACCGTCCGAACAGGTTCCGCAAAGTCAGATACGGATCATGGAAATCATCGATGAAGAAATCGGTTTCCCCCCTGGCGTGCTTAATCTCGTTAATGGTGGCAAAGAGACAGTCACTGCACTGCTAGAACATCCTCTCATCAAAGGCGTGTCCTTTGTGGGCTCTAGCCCAGTGGCCCGCATCATATACAGCAAGTGCGGTGAAACGGGCAAAAGGGTTCAGTCGTTGGGCGGTGCCAAAAACTTTCACATCATCATGCCCGATGCCAACATCAAAGAAACCGTGGGGGCCATCATGGGCTCGGCATTTGGTTGTGCGGGTCAGCGGTGTTTGGCCACCAGTGTTTTGCTCGCTGTTGGTGATGTTTATGAGCCTCTCAAAAAGGCTGTGGTCGAGGCCGCCTCCAAGATCAAGGTGGGTTACGGTTTGGATGAGTCCGTGCAGATGGGCCCTGTCATTTCCAAAGCCCACAAGGAAAAAGTGCTTTCCTACATTAACAAGGGGCTCGAAGAGGGCGCCGAACTTCTGCTGGATGGTCGTAAGATCAAGGTGAGTGGCTTTGAAGAAGGCTATTTCATTGGCCCAACAGTTTTTGACAAACTCAAGCCCGAGATGGTCATTGCCAACGAAGAAATCTTTGGACCCGTGCTTGGCATCATGCAGGTGAAGACCATGGACGAGGGGATTGAGATCATCAAAAAGAACCCATTTGGCAATTCCACGTCGATCTTTACGGCGAGTGGCAAAGCGGCGCGCGAGTTTGTGTACAAAGCAGAGTGCAGTATGATGGGCATCAACATCGGCATTGCGGCGCCCATGGCGTTTTTCCCGTTTGGTGGTACCAAGGGTTCATTCTTTGGCGACATCAAGGGGCATGGTCGTGAGATCGTGGATTTTTTCACCGATCGAAAAGTGGTGGTCACACGGTGGGTATAAAAAGAAGAATGGCTGTCATGTTTGTTTTCGCATGTGAGACAGTCGGCCGAAGTGGTATCATTGCCGGGGCAAACGGCCTGCGGTTACTCGGCCATGAAAACACGGCGTTTGTCATTATTTGTTGTTTTGTGCCGGCCTTGGCGTCTCACATGCGAAAACAAACATGACAGCCATTCTTGAGGATGGGAATGTATTATGGAATTGACAAACTTTGGTTCAATCATGAAGTTCGCGATTGATCGCGAAACCGACCTCAAGGACATTTTGGTAAGGGCTATTGCCGATCCCAAACTGTCATCGCTTGCTGATCAGCTCACAGCAATGACGGCGCAGAATCAGTCCAATCTTAAGTTGCTGGAACGGACCAGACGCGAGGGGATTTGTGAGATGGTATTGCACCCCATCACGGGTTTAAACTCAGATGATTATGTGTTCGCCGCTGATCCACACGCCTTGGGTAGTGCCGATGGCTTTGTCTCCTTCATCAAAATAGCGAGTGAAAAGCTTATGCGGTTTTATGCCACAGCTGGAGAAAAACTGCCTGCGGACGATGCCAAGAGGGCGTTTTTGAAGTTGGCGAAAAAACCATACTTGTGAATCGTGCATCGTTGATCGTGAATCATACCCTAACGGGCACAAGTACCCTTTGGGGCACAGGCGATCCACGATTCACGAACAACGATCCACGCCTAACAGGAGGCCATCATGACCCGTAAAATTAAATCAGGAATCATACAATGTTCACTTCCCATGCATGAAGGTGAGGGTAGCATCGAGGCCATCACGTCGGCGATGTTCGAAAAACACATTCCCTTCATCGAAAAGGCCGGCAAACAGGGCGTGCAAATCCTTTGCATGCAGGAGATCTTCACCACACCATATTTTTGTCCCTCACAAGACATCAAATGGTACAAAACTGCCGAGAAGGTTCCCGGACCAACGGTTGATCGATTGAAAGAGTACGCCAAAAAATACCAGATGGTCATTGTGGCTCCCATCTACGAAGAAGAAATGACAGGCGTGTATTACAACACAGCGGCCGTGATCGATGCTGATGGCAAGTATTTGGGCAAGTACCGCAAAAATCATATTCCGCAGGTGGCAGGGTTTTGGGAAAAATTTTATTTCAAGCCCGGCAATCTGGGTTATCCGGTTTTCGATACCCGCTATGGCAAGGTGGGTGTTTACATCTGCTACGATCGTCATTTCCCTGAGGGGGCACGTTTGCTTGGTCTGAATGGTGCTGAGATTGTGTTTAACCCATCCGCCACTGTGGCTGGTCTATCACAGTACATTTGGAAGATCGAACAACCCGCGCACGCAGTAGCCAATGGGTATTTTATGGGTTGCATCAATCGTGTGGGAACCGAAAAGCCTTGGAACATAGGCAAATTCTATGGGTCCAGTTATTTTGTGGATCCCCGGGGCCAGTTTTTGGCGCAAGGGAGTGAGAACGAAGACGAACTCGTGGTCGCGGATCTTGATCTGGATCAAATTCGAGAAGTGCGCGACCTCTGGCAATTCTACCGCGATCGAAGACCTGAGACGTATGAGAATATGATCAAGCTCCTGCCGTGAGATTACCAGATGATGACCCGATGACCTGATGATAACAGTTGACTTATGGGAGGCCATGAATTACCATAATTATAGTCATTAAAGAGGTCATTATGGGAAAATACGATAAAATCCTGCCAATCACAGATGTCAAAAAACACTTGCTGTCTTACGTGAAGGATCTGGGTGAATTGAATGAGTCCATTGCCATCACACGTAACGGGTACCCCACTGCCGTATTGCTCAGTGTCGACGAATACGAGGGACTGTTGGAAACCATCGAAATTCTCAGCGATGCAAAACTCATGAAGGTGATCAATAAATCCCGCAAAGATATGGAGACAGGCAGAACCCTTTCACACGCTGATGTATGGAACGATCAATAAAAATCGAATATTCAAAGACCGCCGCTACAATCATTCGTCATCTGCCCCCCTCGGCCAAGGGACCTGTTCGGCATTTGATTGAACAATTGTCCACGCAACCCTGTCTTGGCAAGCCTTTGCGCGATGAGTTGGAAGGTTATCGTTCTCACCGCTATAACCGCTACCGTGTGATTTATTGTTATCACGAAGACAAGAAGTTGATTGAAATTATTTTTGCGGGTCAACGCGCTGATGTTTACAGCTTATTTAGCCGTTATTTGAAGACACAAAAAAAGAAACAGTGATCTGTTTTCATTTTGCAACACAAATCAATCACATTGAACAAATCGTTTACTTTCTTGATAAACCAATCAAACTTGATAAAGAAGATGTCGGACGAATTGTGAGGAGGGGGATATGGCTCTGATTCTAAAAAACGGGGTTGTGGTGACGGCTGCCGATACCTGCAAGGCCGATGTCAAAATAGAAGGCGAAATCATCACACACATCGGACGGAACTTGCCTTCGGCAATTGGCGATCAAACCATAGACGCAATAGGCAAATACATTTTTCCCGGCGGGGTCGATGCGCATACTCACTTTGAACTCCCATTTATGGGAACCTACAGTGCCGACGATTTTCATACCGGTACAAAAGCGGCCATTTGTGGTGGCACCACCTCCATCATTGATTTTGTGATTCCCGAAAAGGGCAAGCCCCTTTCGTCTGCCCTCAAAGCATGGCATGTCAAGGCCGAAGGAAAAGCGGTTGCGGATTATGGTTTTCACATGTGTGTCAACGAATACAACGATCAAGTCGCCAAAGAGATCCCTTTTCTCATTGAGGAGGGTGTCAGTTCGTTTAAGTGTTTCATGGCCTACAAGAATATTTTGCAGATCGACGATGGTCAACTGTTGGCCGTGCTCAAAAACGTGGGGGCGCATGGCGGGCTGGTTTCGGTCCATGCCGAAAACGGCGACATGATTGTGTCTCTCATCAATGAGTATTTGAGTCAGGGCAAAACAGCACCAGAGTATCACTGGCGTTCGCACCCCTCGATTGCCGAAGAAGAGGCTGTGTCTCGCGCGATCGCGCTTGCTGATCAGGCAGGGTATCCCATTTTTATTGTGCACCTCTCGGGCAAGGATGGTTTGCAAAAAATTCGTGAGGCTCGGGCCAAGGGCCAAAAGGTCTTTGCCGAGACCTGCCCGCAATATCTCCTGCTCCCTGCGGAGCTCTACACAAAGCCCGATTTTGAGGGGGCCAAGTATGTGATGTCGCCCCCCTTGCGTCCGGCGGATCATCAACCCAAGATGTGGGAGGGGTTGGCCGATGGTTCTATTCAAACTGTGGCCACCGATCATTGCCCGTTTAACTTCAAAGGCCAAAAAGACATGGGCAAAAATGATTTTTCAAAGATTCCCAACGGCATTCCGGCTATTGGAGATCGTTTTAACCTGCTTTATACCTATGGTGTCATGGCAGGCAAAATTAGTTTGAACCGGTTTGTCGATGTGGTGGCCACAACCCCTGCCAAAATTTTTGGCATGTATCCGCAAAAGGGGAGTATTGTTGTTGGCGGTGATGCTGATCTGGTCATCTTTGATCCCAAAGTGCATACGACGATCAGTGCAAAAACTCATCATCACAATGTAGATTATTCTGTGTTTGAAGGATTTAAACTCGAAGGTCAGCCGACCGATGTGTTACTCCGAGGCAAATTTGCCATGCGTGACGGCAAATATGTGGGAGAACAGGGGAAGGGGAGATTTATATCAAGAAGGACATCGGGAAGAGTGTGAAGATTAATTTGCTGTGGATCGTGGGTCGTGTATCGTGAATCGAGAAATGCATTTACGATCCACGATCAACGATCCATACCCTCTGGGGCACAAGCGATCAACGAAAGGAATATCATGACAAATGAAGAAATCAGACAATGGGACAAAGAACACTGTGTGTATTGCTGGAAAAAACAGCGGAGCACTCAACCAATTATCATGGAACGCGCAGAAGGGATTTACCAGTATGATATCGATGGCAAACGCTACATTGATTTCTGCTCTGGCCTGCTGTCCATCAACATCGGGCATGGCAACAAACATGTGCTCGATGCGATGAAGGCGCAGATGGACAAACTCTGCTATGTGGGTTCCATGTTTGGGACCGACGTGAGGGCCAAACTCTGCAAAATGATTTCTGAAGTAACGCCGGGCGATCTCAATCACGTGTTTTTTACCAACGGTGGTGCCGAGGCTGTGGAAAACGCACTCAAAGCCGCGCGCTGGTACACAGGGCGTCAAAAAATCTATTCAGCGTGGCGTGGTTATCACGGGGCCACAGCTGGGGCGATATCCATCACGGGCGATCCGCGGCGTTGGCCAGCAGAACCAGCAGTGCCTGGTGCTGGCAAATTTTTTGGCCCGTATTGTTATCGTTGTCCGTTTGGTTACAAGAACGAAAACGAATGCAAAATGCAATGTTTGGAAGTGCTCAAAACACAGGTGATGATCGAAGGGCCCAAAACCATTGCGGCCATCATTATAGAACCGATTGTGGGAACCAGCGGATTGATTGTACCTCCCAAAGAATTTGTAAAAGGTGTGCGTCAGCTTTGCGACGAAAATGGCATCGTCATGATATCCGACGAAGTCATGGCGGGCTGGGGCAGGTGCGGCAAATGGTTTGGTATTGAACACTTTGATGTGGTGCCCGATATCATTACCACGGCAAAGGGTTTGACGTCATCGTATGTGCCGCTGGGTGCTGTGATCTGGAATAAAAAGATCATGGATCATTTCTGCCAAACGCCGTTCACCGGCGGACTCACGTATTCCGCGCACGCGCTGGCTTGTGCTGCGGCCGTGGCCAATATCGAAGTTTACAAAAAAGAAAATCTCATCGAAAAATCCGCTAAAGATGGTGATTATTTGGGACAAAAATTGATTGAGCTTAAAGAGAATCATCCTTCCGTCGGCGATGTGCGCTGGAAGGGGCTTTGGGCGTGCATTGAACTTGTTGAAAACAAAATTAGCAAAGAACCCATTGCTGGTTATGTGGATGCCAAACGTAATGTATCGCTGGAACTCAACAAACGCCTGATTGCGATGGGGCTGACTCTTTTTGCCAAGTGGGATTTTATTTTCATAGCCCCCCCCCTCATCATCACGCGTCCCCAAATCGACGAAGCCATCGCCATGATCGACAAAGCGTTGGAATACACGGATGAGATTGTGAAGAAGGTGTAGGAAATATCCGATAACAATGTATTGCCACCATAGCAGCACCGCTCAACAGCAAAAGGCTTAAAAAGGGAAATCCCTGTGAGGTATCTGGAAAATGCCAGAATTGCGGTTTGGATTCCCGCATTTGTAGAATCTATTCTGTGATCAATGGGCAGACGGTCAAAGACAGAATGCATCTGATTGTGGTGGATGAGGATTTGGGGTTTTGAAATGGAGAGATCATCATGAAAGCAACAACCGACAACAAAACACTCGAAACCATTCACGGCTTAAGATCAATACATGGAAATATTTCTGCAAAAGATGCTGGCCCGTCTAAAAGCGATAGGGTTTGTAGAATAGGGGGGGGGTAAATTCTTTTTATTGATGTTTATAAAATATCACGATATACTATGAATAGATAATATAAAATCATGCTATTCTATAAGTTGTATTATGTATAAAAGAGCGCAACTATTTAAAAATGCTGATAATTCAAGTTTTTTTGTGTTTGGGGCACGACAAACAGGAAAAACCACTCTATTTTCTCAAATTTACCCAGAAGCCCTAAGATATGATCTTTTGAGCCCTGCCGAATTTGAACGTTTAACGCGTGATCCAAACTTGCTCCACCAAGAGATAATCACCAGGTCCGGCAGCAATGTCGATCAAAAAATTCCAATTATCATCGATGAGATTCAACGCATTCCTGTTTTGTTAGACGTGATTCAATCGCTCATCGATAAAGAAAAATTTCAGTTTATTCTTAGCGGCTCCAGCGCGCGCAAACTCAAAAGACAAAACGCAAATCTGTTGGGTGGACGAGCACTTTCCTATTCGTTGTTTCCGCTCACGGCACACGAGATCACTGACTTTAATCTTCTGCAGGCACTCAATCGGGGAATGATTCCCAATCATTATTTGAATACGAATTTCCAAAAACGATTGCAGGCTTACGTGGGTCTTTATCTCAAGGAAGAAGTGGCTACCGAAGCTGCCGTTCGCAATCTGCAGGCCTTTGCCAAATTTCTTGATGCCGCCGCCTTCAGCAATGGCGAGATGGTCAGTTTTACAAACATTGCCTCTGAATGTGGCGTTTCGCCCATCACTGCCAAAGAATATTTCAATATTTTATCAGACACGCTGATTGGTAGATTTCTTCCTGCGTTTACCAAAAAAGCCAAGCGACGCGTGAAACATGCGCCCAAATTTTATTTTTTTGATCTTGGGATCACAAACCATTTGCTGAAGAGAAGCGAGATTCAGCCCGGCACAGAAAACTTTGGTCGTGTATTTGAACATTTCATTTATCAGGAACTGGTGGCGCACAGTCATTATTCTGGTCGCGATTATTCGCTAAGTTATTGGCGCACGATAGCCGACACTGAGGTCGATTTTATTTTGGGTGATCACGAAGTGGCCATCGAAGTCAAAGGAACCAGCGAAGTGAAACCAAAACAGCTCAAAGGGCTTAGAGTTTTTATGGAGGAGTTTGCGGTCAAAAAGGCCATCGTTGTTTCTTGCGACCAAAGGCCAAGAAAGGTTGATCAGATTCTCATCATCCCCTGGCAGGATTTTGTACAGCAGTTATGGAACGACGATGTCATGTGATGATAATGGGATATCGATTGACACATTGGTTTTTTTTGGATGTATGAAGGGTCACACGAAGATTATTTGAACGGAGGTTGTATGAAAAAAACAGTTAACTACGAAGCTATTAAAGATTTTAAACCCATGCGCGCGTCATTGAATGTGCAAGATGCCGTGCGCGAATCGAGTCGGTGCTTGCTTTGTGCCG
>AMFJ01019351.1_pt1 | contig 11785 bp, 7 predicted proteins | sample 427208 | NCBI WGS metagenome assembly AMFJ01 (sample SAMN02954298, study PRJNA114691) | groundwater metagenome | biome: aquatic; feature: subsurface aquifer; material: sediment; isolation source: subsurface aquifer sediment | place: USA: Rifle, CO | collected 2008-08
ATTTTTTGATTAGTAAGGAAGCTATGTTGGCTGTTGCTCATAGGCGTCAACTTAAGCATAGCTAACCTCCAGTAAACGCTTAGTTGATGGCCGATTTTTACGAGATTCTTTTAAAGCAATCTTACCTAATATTTCCGAAAGCCATGAAACAGCGCATTTTTTCTTATTATTTATAAAATCAAAAAATTGCCTGATATTTTTGATGAATGCTTTACTGGTTTTATACAAACTAATTTCTTTATCTACAATCGTAGCTGTAACAAAACTAAGTAAAGTCATAGAAATCAACGAAACATAAAGAGATACTGATGCACGATCTGGGTTAACGTCATCTACTTTCCTTAAATTTAAAAACGTCTTCATCATTTTAAAAAGTAACTCTATTTTCCATCTTAAGCTATAAAGACGCAGTAAAACCTCTGCTTCTACTGAGGAAGGTAATGTCAAAGCAATTTAAAAATGTCACCTTCTTATCAAAAAGGTGAGATTTCTAAATTGCTTTGACATTTATTTTTATACTCGCGTTTTGATTATTCCGCGTACATTTATGATTAATTTGTTCAATGAATTTCTACAGATGAAAACTGCTGCGTAAGGTGAGATAAAAATTCTTTTTAAAACAATAGGTTAATATAATTTCTGCATGATCAGAAATGGGCCTAAAAATTGTCTATACTTAAATACATGAATTATTTCAACACACAGAGAGTGGTTATATGAGGGTATTTTCTCATTTAACGCTAAAGCCATTTTCGCTGTTTTTCTTTATTTTTTTCGGCTTAATGGTATTAGCCTATACGCAGTCAACATACGCGGCGCCTGAGCCTATTGGACAAATGGTCTGGGTAAAGGGTTCAGTGCAGGCGGTGACAGCTACCAATGAAACTCGTACATTACAGAGGCGTTCACCAGTGTATGAACGAGACACCATTGTGACAAGTGCTGCCGGAAGTGGGCAGATTGTTTTTAGTGATAAAAGTATGGTTGCGTTACGCAGCAGTACAACATTTAAAATTGATCAATATAAATTTAATCAAAGTAGTAAAAATAATGCTTATGTTGTGAGCCTTGCTAAAGGCGGGTTTCGCATCATCACCGGTTTAATTTCGAAAGGGAATCCGGAGAATTATCGGGTACGTACCCCTGTTGCAACTATCGGTGTACGTGGCACGGATTTTACCATTTTTTATAGTCGTTCTTCCGGTTTAGCCACCAGTTTGAGTAAAGGCATTATTGTGATTGTGAATGAAGCGGGTGAAATTGAACTGAATGAGAAAATGAATCGTATGTATGCAGAAATCTCCGGGTTACGTACAATGCCAGTGATAAAAAGCTCGCCTTCTCCTACTTTAAAAGGACAACCGCAGATTATTTCATCTGTGATGTCGCCCTCTTCGTTTGATGGTGGAAGCAGCACTGCTCCTGCGCGAATGAATGTTCCATCTGGTCCTTCGCGAACAGTCTCAGGGTTTTGTATCAACTAACGTTAGTTAACTCACATACGCATGCACATAAATGCCGTCCCAGTTGGACGAGGGCGGAGTTTGTAAAAAATCAGCAATACGATGCAAATAGAGAGAATAGAGTTTTACATGCGGGTGCGCTTGATGTAGTTCAGTAAATACAGCCTGTGATTTTTCCCATTCCTGATTAAAGTAAAGCTCTAAAGCGGAATGATGTAACGCAATTTCATCTCTTTTTTCAGGCGCGAGTTCTTCCGTTTTACAAACCACTTCATAAATTTCTGTACCTGTTTTTTTCCCTTTCACAGTGACTCTATCTAATTTGCGGAATACAAACATTTTTTGTTGTGCCTCAATAGAGTGCGTTGCGACAATGTTTACGTTGTAATATTTTGTTAAATTTTCTACACGCGATGCTAAATTAACCGCATCACCTATCACTGTATAGCTGCGCCGAAATTTGGATCCCATATCGCCTACACTCATGATTCCGCTATTTAATCCAATGCCAACTTTCATATCTGTCCAACCTTTTTTCGCAAAAATGGGTTTAAGTTTCTCTACTTTGTTTTGCATATCTAGCGCAGCGCTAATGGCATGTTGCGTGTGTTGATTATCTATCAGGGGTGCTCCCCAGAATGCCATAACCATATCGCCCACATATTTGTCGATAGTGCCGCGATGCTTGAAAATAATTTCTGTCATGGGGGTGAAAAAATCGGATAACAATTCTTTTACTTGAGCGGCAGGTAAATATTCAGCAAGTGTAGTAAAGTTTCTGATGTCAGCAAATAACACCGTCATTTCTCGATCTTCGCCATATAATCCATAGTTTCCTTTGCTTGTTAACATGGTATCAATATGCTTTTCAGGAACGTACTGGCCAAACATTTCTTTTAATTGTTGACGTTTACGCACTTCAAATAAGTGACCGTATATGAGATTGATTATTGCAAGTACTATCATGAATGTCATGGGGATAAAAATATAAATAATCAAACCGGTTTTTTCTCGTAACCAATTGTTAGCGAAAATAAATAGGATCGGTATAAGAATAATGAAGAATGCTAACGCACGAGGTCCAAGATAAGGGAAAACAAAAATGAAAGTGATGCCTAGCAAGAATGTTGCAACTATTTCTGCACCTAACGTCCAGGCAGGTCTGTAGTAAAAATGATTGGCAAGTATGCTGTCAGCGATAGTTGCTTGAATTTCAACGCCAGGAAAAACATTTTCTACCGCTGTTGGTTTTAGCTCGCCAAATCCTGTTGCTGATGTGCCAATGAATGCAATTTTTCCTGTTAAAACGCCAGGGGGGATTTTTTTATTTAATATATCTGTTGCAGAATAATAGGGGAAAGTAAAACTTTTTCCACGAAAAGGAATAATCATTCTACCTTTTTCATCGGTTGGAATAAAACGATCGGCTAATTTAACACCTTCCAAACGCATTTGATCGCCGTATTCTTCAGTCACTAAGCTAATATTGCTTAATAAATAAAGACGCACTGCTTCTAACGCAAGAGAAGGATAAAGTTGATCTTGATATCGAATTAATATAGGCACGCGACGAATGACACCATCTTCGTCAGGGAAAATATTGATAAAACCTGCCCCTTTTGCTGCGGATTGCAGCAATGCAATATTTCCAATCACGCCAGATGCATTAATAAAGCCAAGCTGTTTTTCTTTGGCAGATGTTAATTCTAGAGTAGCGGGTACTAATGTACCATGAATGATTGTTTGCGGTAGAAAACTCATTCCTAACACGGTATCTATATATGCTATGCTATTAGCAAATTTTTTATCATTCTCAAAATAAGGGGCAATTTTTTTGAGTGCGAATTCAGTTGTGGTGTTGGTAAGCTTTTCTTTGCTTAATTGTTGCAAGACAGTAGTTGCTATATTGGTTTCTTTTTCAGGGAAAATAATATCTAAAGCGACTACTGCAACTCCCTCTTTTTGTAAATAACCGATTAACGTTGCAAGTTTCGCGCGTGACCATGGCCAACGACCTTCTTTTTTAAGACTTTTATCATCAATATCAATAATAACTGCAGGAGTATCTATTTTTTTATATACGAATAAGTCCGTGCGTAGCTGCATGTCATAGACAAGATTTTCTAAACGATCAATAATATGTTCAATTGGTTTAATGGAGGTAACTTGTAACCATATTGCGGTTACAAGCAGAATCAATCCTAGAATAAAAGGTATGCGTTTATTCATGAATGATGTTTCCTTTACATGACTGAAGTATAACACTTCACTGAATTATTCTGCCATGAATACTGTTTCCCCTGGCTATACGGAGTAGCTATCTTATAGATAGCTCGTTATAATGTTTGAAATAAATAATCTATTGATATCTTAGGAAGTTGATGGTTTAGGATAAGGATGACATGAAACCAGTCAGGTTAATTGCTAACCTACTCGCTCTTCTCGGATTTTTTGTGTGCTACGGTGCGAGTGCTCAAGGACCCAATGAAGCGATCAAAAATGCATTACCGGGTAGCACGCAGCCTGGAGTCATTGGGAAGATATTAGCGACTCCACCGCAAACCATGCCAACTGCATTACCTCCTATCAGCGCTCCCGAAGAACAACCTTCACCTTTAGGGCCAGAAGCAGCTCAGATTAAATTTAAATTGACGCAAATTGTTCTTGAAGAAAATCACGTTTACTCAGATCACCAACTCAGTTTGCTTTATCAACATAAACTGAATACCGAAATATCGATTGCTGAATTACAAGAGATAGTGCAAAGCATCACAAATTTTTATCGTAATAATGGATATATTTTATCGCGTGCTATTTTGCCTCCACAACGCGTACACGAAGGGGTTGTGCATATTAGAGTGATAGAAGGCTATGTTGATCAGGTGAGCGTAGTAGGTATTCCGAGAGGTGCTAAAAAAATAATTCAGTCTTATGGTAATAAAATTGCGCAGTCACGACCATTACAAATTAAAGTGATGGAACATTATTTGCGGTTAGCAAACGAAATTCCTGGTGTACAAGTAAAAGCGGTATTAGAACCTTCTAAAACAGAGGTCGGTGCATCAAATCTGCATTTATCTTCTGAAACGCAAACCCTGACAGGATCTCTCTCATATGATAATTATGGGACAAGATATATTGGTCCAAACCAATGGACCGCGCATGCAGCGTTAAATTCTATTTTTAGACCAGGGGATTCAACACGTGCTATTTATGCAACAACAACGCGACCTCAAGAATTAAAATTCTATGATGTATCTTATCAGGCCCCTATTGGTACACATGGCGCAACACTTTCTGTGGGCAAAAATGATTCTACCACTCGACCTGGAATGGATCTTGCTGCCATTGATACCAATGGTAACTCGACAACGTATTATGGATCGTTTACCTATCCTCTCACGCATTCAAGAGAAAAAAATCTCACTCTGGATGGTACATTCAATTACCTGGATAGTCAGGTCACTTCATTTGAAGCTCCACTCTATACGGATCATATTCGTTCCCTGCAAGGAGGTGCTAATTATGACTTTGCAGATCGATTTCGTGGAGCAAATTTAGTAGGACTACATGTGGAGCAAGGGTTGAATATTTTGGGTGCCACGAACAATCCTAATTCAGAAACAACCTCACGATTTGGTGCAACAGGTATTTTTACGAAAGTGGTTGCTCAAGCGATGCATTTGCAGCCGTTGCGCGGCAGATTTTCTACTTTTGCTTTAATAAACGGACAATATTCTTTTCGTCCTTTATTAGCGTCAGAGCAATTCGCTTTTGGTGGTAGTCAATTAGGTCGTGGTTACGACCCTGCAGAAATTATTGGTGATCGTGGGTTATCAGGTAGTGTGGAATTACGCCTGAGTATAGCACCTGGATGGTTCCTATTGAATTCATTTCAACCGTACGTTTTTTATGATGCGGGTATTATTTGGAACATGAAAAGAGTAGCCGGTATTAGGCCTAAACAAAATGCTACATCGGCCGGATTAGGTTCGCGTTTTGTTTTTACGCATCATTTAACAGGTAATTTAATGGTTGCTAAGCCTCTCACTAAGAAAGTAGCTGCTGAAGAATTGGTTGGCAGAGGAAAAGATGCGCGAGTTTTTTTTAGTGTGGTTGCGAATTTGGGATAGATCGTTTTCTGCTGCGAATGTTATGGCGGTGTGGTTTGGGGGATAATTTTTATAGTGTTCGCATGAACTAAATTAAGAAAAATGAGGATGGCTAATTGTTCTTGCTCACGCAAGGTTTCAAATGCGAGATCTTCAAATAACATTTTGGCATGCGGTTCGAGTATTTTTACCGAAATAAAATCTTCGATAACGCGAAGCGATTCTTCCCATGCGGGGGTTTGGGTTAATTTAGTGATGGTTTGATGGATAGGTTCTCTTAATGCAACACATAAAAATGCAATTAAACCGCGATCTTCTTGCACCATTTGACCTACAAAATCGCGACATTCTCGCTCATTGCCCCAGTTTTTCCAGGCATAGAGAATCTCTAACAATTTGGGATGTTCAGCAAGGCGCTTCATTTTAGCCCAATATACTATTTTTTCGACCACACATTTTTGTAATATTTCTATTTGTGCAGCGGTAAAATCATGTTGGTCAGTTGGGATTAAGGTATCTTCTGCTGCAAGTCGTTCTTCATTTTGTAGATTAAGTTCATGCACTAAGCTATACAAGCTTAATGTTGTATTTTTAGCAGCATCCTGCAAGAGAGCAAAACGTTCTGTAGAATGAGAGAAACGTCTAAACAATTGATGCAAAATTCGATGTACACGCATAGGTGTATTCACTTTTAATGGGCTGCTTACACCTTCCGGAAATAAATCAGCGCAATCAATTAAAGTATTTACTACATTTTTAATATAATTTGTTGGGATTTTATTTATTGCATTACTATCTAATTGATCTAAAAAATATAATGCTCGTTCATCTTTATTTAAGCAAAGTACTGCTTCTGTAAATTCTTTTGGATTATGTGCGAGAGATAAAATCGCGTGAAACTCTGCTTTAGGCATATAATCTGCAGCCACAGATAATTGAAAATAAGCATCAAAAAATTCAGCGCTACAGACTCGTCTATTGCGGCGCGCTAACTCTTCCGAATGGTAAAAAGGCATGTCATTTTTATAAATATGACGTAATCGCGGAAATAAAAAGATAAGCAATTGCTGCAGATGTTCACGGGAAATATGTTCTGTGCGATTTAAAATTTCATCACAACGTATTTTATCATCAGCTAATTTTTTCTCATCATGTGCAAAAACAGGGTTGACTAGATCAGTAAATACATCTTTGTTATCTCTAATGCCGATAAATACGCTCGGCGAAAAAACATGAATTGCTGTAATCGCAAAAAAATCGATCGGATTTACTAATTCTTTAACACGCGGATAACTAAAGCTTAAGGTGTTAACGTAGTGAGTGATATCGCGACAATTATGAAAAAAATATTTTAGTGTCGAATAATAAATATCACACCAATATTTTTTGTCCCACATATCTTCTGGTACCATGTCAACGACTTGTTTTAGTCGATCTAATAAAATATTTTCCACATTTTCTTTGGAAATCTCAGGTATTTTAAACGGTAATTGCACGATTTTTTCTAGATAGTTTTCGCCGTCGTTGTCGTATAGATTATTCATCGCACGAATGATGTGTTCTTTATCAATAGCAAGCACATAAACAGTGTTCATGTAGTCGCCCATTGATTTAACAATTTGGAAAATTTGCTTAATTTCTTGATCTTCCATGCGTGCAATATTATCGATAAAAATAATGATTTTATGTTTTTGTTGACTCAGTAAAGTATTTAACTCAGCTTTAATATGCGTTAAGTCGCGACCTGATTCCCAACCATATGCTGCTTCTTGAGCAACACTTGGTTTTATGAGTGAAGCTAACATACTTTGTTTAGGGCGCAATGTTTTTGGTACAGGAAGATGTGTGAAAAAGGAAACGTAAAGTTCAAGTAAATGAATGATTTTTTCTGCATGTTCAACGTAAGCAGCAGAACGACGAATTTCGGAAGAAAGGCGTCGAAAAAAATTATAGATTAATTGATTTTGCCCTGAGTAACTCCATGGGCTAAAATTTAAAATGATAGGTTTTTCTTCATCGAACATATTGCTGGCAGCAATATGAAGTTCTTCTAAGATGAGATTGATGATAGATGTTTTTCCTGTGCCCCATCCACCATATAATCCAATGACAAGGCTCTCTGGATTTTTATGATCTAACATGCAACGCGCTAAATATTTTGCAAAACCTGATCTTCCTAGTTGGTCCTGGTTCTTTGTGAAAATAGGCCGATCTGCGTCAAACACGATAGCGTACTCCCGAAAGACGACGAATCACAGGCTCTAAGGTTATTATAACCTGAAGTTGAGGAAATCAGACTGTAGAGAAGAATGAGATCGCGTTATATTGCTAAGCAGGGTGTGATAAAAATGTCTAATCTGTTATGTATAGATTATTAGTTGCTCATTTTTCCCGATCAGTGTCCAGTGTTTTACTTAATGCTAGCTGCAAGAAAAATAATCCTAAAGCAACGCCAAACGCAATGTACGAAAAGTTTAAAAATGCGTTGCGATAAATAGGTAATTGTAATGCTGCAGTTGTTGCTGTTTTAGGTATGCTAGCCAGTTCAGCGAGGAACCCAGCGAATTCGCCGCCAAAACCTAAGGCCACAAACCAAATACCCATCATCATTCCAGTCAACTGCGGTGGTGAAAGCAATGTGACAGCAGATAAACCGATAGGTGAAAGCAACAGTTCTCCAATCGTGATCAGTAAGTAAGATAATACAATCCATAATGGATTGATCATGTGCGTTGTAGCACTAAAAAAAGTACTCAATGCTAACGTTAAAAAACCTAAGCCAACAAACACAATAGCCCAAACGAATTTTATAAAAGTGGATGGATTTCGTTTGTTTTGATTGAGGGTTTGCCATGACCAAGCGAATAGGGGTCCCAGTAAAATCACAAATACACTTTCGAGTGAATAAAATGCAGTAGTGGGAATGTTAATTCCTAAAAAATGTTTATCAACAAGACGATCAATAAATAAATTGGCTGAGAAAAAGATTTGCAAGAAAAACGTCCAATACACAATGGCTGCGATAATTAAGAAATTCAACAGAATTAACCGATTGCGATAAACAGGATCTTGGCGAAAAGCGAGGATAAAAACAAAAAATAATAAAAATATACCCAGTGTGGGTAGCAGCCATTTGCTTAATAAACTACTTTGTAATAATAAACTTAATAATCCGATAGCTAGCAAGCAATAGGCCAATAACCAAGGTTTATGTAGGAAAGTATATTTATTAGCAAGCGACAGATGTTGTTTATGTCGAATAGGGCTCCATTTTAAACCGAGAGCAAATGTACACAAACCAATTAATAAACCTACACTGGCGAGCGCGAATCCAGCATGCCAACCGAAGTGGTCCTTGATGGTGCCGGAACTAATTCCCGCAAAAAATGCACCCAGATTAATACCAACATAAAAAATAGTAAAACCCGCATCACGTGCTGTATCGCCTGGCGGATATAATGCGCCCAGTAAACTTGAAATATTAGGTTTGAATAAGCCATTACCAACGATGATGGTTGCAAGTGCCAAATAAAATTCATGGTTAGGTGCGAAAGCAAGCAACGCATATCCGATGCTAAGAAAAATTCCACCCCATAAAATGGATACTTTGAATCCGAGTATTTTATCAGCAATGAGACCACCAATCATCGGTGAGATGTAAGCAAGAGCAGTAAATGCGCCGGAAATGATGTAGCTTTGGTCGTCAGAAAATCCAAATGCTCTTGTCATATAGAGGACTAACATGCCTTGTACTACGTAAAAACCGAAACGTTCCCACATTTCAGTTAAAAATAAAAAAGGCAATGCCTTGGGATAATGTCGTGTTGCGTGTATCATATGTTCTCTTGGAAAAGATGAAAACAGGCTCTAAGATCTTACGCTAGTCCACTATGCCTTAGCAATGCATCGATGCTTGGTTCACGTCCACGAAAAGCAATAAATAAATCCATGGGATCGTAGACGCCACCTTGTTCTAAAATGTGCTGTAAAAATGCTTGGCCCGAAGCATGATCAAAAATCCCGCGTTCTTCAAATAGCGAAAATGCATCACTGGATAATACTTCTGCCCATTTATAACTGTAATAACCTGCGGCATAACTACCAGCAAAAATATGTGAAAAACTATGTTGGAAACGATTAAATTGAGGCACAGTCACGACAGCGACAGTTTTTCTAACATCATCTAAGATCGCTTGAATTTGTGAAGGCTTTTCAGGATTGAATTCAAGATGCGAGCGAAAATCAAATAAAGCAAATTCAAGTTGACGCAGCATATGCATTCCAGCTTGAAAATTTTTGGCCGCAAGGAGTTTTTTGTATAACGAATCAGGTAACGATTCATCCGTTGTTTCATGGGCGGAAATAAGAGTAAGGACTTCTTTGTCCCAACACCAATGCTCAAAAAATTGGCTGGGAAATTCTACCGCATCCCAAGGCACACCATTAATGCCGGAAACGGAAGCATAATCTACTCGTGTAAGTAAGTGATGCAGACAATGGCCAAATTCGTGAAAAACCGTTTGTACATCATCATGGGTCAGCAGCGCAGGCTTATTATCATCGAGTGGGCGAGTAAAATTACATGTTAAAAATGCGACGGGATATTGCAAACTTTTATCGGGTAAAAGTTGCCGCATTCGACACTCATCCATCCATGCTCCATCACGTTTGTGCGCGCGCGCATATAAATCAGTGTAAAAATAGCCGCGTAACTTGTTGTCTGCATCATGGACTTCAAAAAACCGCACTTGCGGATGCCACGTATCTATTCCCGCACGCTCAATAATTTTGATGCTGAATAAACGATTCATGACAGTAAACATACCGCTTAATACTTTATCTATAGGAAAATAAGGGCGTAAATCTTCTTGAGAAAGCGCATATTTTTCTTGGCGTAATTTTTCAGTGTAATAAGCTAAATCCCACGCTTCTAATTGAGTGATGTCAGGAGAAATAGATTTAGCAAATGCAGTGAGTTCTTGTATTTCCTGTTCCGCCGCGTGTTTTGATTTAGCAACTAAATTATTTAAAAAATTGAGCACTTGAGCCGACGTGTGCGCCATTTTAGTAGCAAGTGAATAGTCAGCAAAATTTGCAAAACCTAATAATTTTGCAAGCGCATGACGTATTTTTAAAATATTTTCCATAATAGGAGAATTGTCAAAGCGGCCCGCGTGTGGGCCTTGATCAGACGCGCGTGTTACGTAAGCTTCGTAGATCAATTTGCGTAAGTTACGATTTTCTAGATATTTTGCTAAGGATGAATAGCATGGGTGATCTAATGTAAATAACCAACCGCTTTTCCCTTGTTGTTCGGCATTTTGTGCAGCGATTTGCAGTGTTTGTTGCGGCAATCCTGCAAGATCACTCCGGGTTGTCACATGCAGTGTCCAGGCATCGGTTGCATCAAGTAGATTTTCAGCAAATTCTGCGGAGAATTGATTGAGTTGTTTTTGTAGCTCAGTCAAGCGTGCTTTATCTTCCACGGCTAAATTAACTCCTGCAAGTCGGAAGTCTCGCAATTCATTCTCAATCACTTTCTGTTGCGCGGGATTAAAATGGTTGTATTCGGGACTATCAGCAATGGATTTAATAGCTTGATACAGTGTTGCATCTTGCATTAAATCAGAATGATATTGGGTAAGCAGCGGTAAGCAGGCATTATAAACGGCTCGCAGTTCATCCGATTCTGCTACCGCATGCACATGGGCTATAGGCGACCACATTTTATTAAGCTTGTTATGCAGTTCTTCAAGCGGAACTATTAAATTGTCCCAGGTAAATGTTTGTTTATTTGTGAACAATTCTTGTAATTCAGTACGATTTTGCTGAATAATTTGTTTAAGTGTTGGCTCAATTTGTTCTGGTAAAATGCAACTGAAAACAGGAAGGAGGCCTTGATTTAATAGTGGGTTTTCCATACGTTAGCGCCTCTTTTTATTATTATCGAATAATTTAGCGTACCATATTTTGCCTGGCTCGAGGTATAATGCTCTGCTATTACGTAGGCTTCGAAATACATGAAAAAAATCACCTATGACGTCAAAACGTTACAAGGCATGATTGCCGCTTTGCAAGCGTTTTGGGCTGACCAAGGATGTGTCATTGTCCAGCCACTTGATATGGAAGTAGGCGCAGGGACGTTTCATCCTGCCACGTTCTTGCGTGCGGTGGGGCCTGAACCGTGGCGTGCTGCCTATGTGCAGCCTT